>Ga0310690_10001168_pt1 | contig 48569 bp, 20 predicted proteins | sample AusTroGonzalo_MG_2_FD_207661 | JGI IMG/M metagenome (GOLD analysis project Ga0310690, IMG submission 207661) | Bovine rumen microbial communities from tropical cattle in Woodstock, Queensland, Australia - Gonzalo_04 (v2) (version 2) | ecosystem: Host-associated > Mammals > Digestive system >... | reverse complement strand
GACCGCTCGTCGCGTTCGTCGAGGGCGAGCGTCGAAAAGATCGAGGCGAGAATCTGTCTCATGCCGCGCTTCCTGAGCTGCACCTTCACAAGTTCGAAGATCGCGCGCAGCGTATGCTCCGTCTTCGACGCGATGTCGTCGACCTTCGCGGGGATAAGCTGCTGCTGGCGGTTGTCGAGGTCGACGAGAGCCGCGGTGAGCTTCGCATCGTCGATCTTCAGTTCCGCCTTGAGCCAGCGCCTGACATCACCGCCGCGCACAAAAGCGGAGAAGACGGAATAGGAGGACGTTCGCGCAAGCGCGGCAAGCTGATGGGCGAGGTGTCCGAGCGAAGAGGTGGAAAGCGCCATCGCAGAAGGATTGTGCACCTTCAGCCCCTTTGCGCGGAGCGCGCCCTGTATCTCGGGAAAAGTCTCGGGATCTGCGAGGCAGAGCGCTGGTAATGCCTCGTCCGGCTTTACGGACGCGAAGAGCGACGCAATCTTCGCGGCTTCGCTTGCCGCAGTTCCCGAAGCGGCGATCTGCGACATCTTAAGTTCCGGAGCGGAAGAGACATCGGGAACGAGTTCCGTCACGGGAAGATTCGACTTCTCGAGGACGATGTTCATCACAGGAAGCGGATCGAGAACGCAGGCGACTACGGCTTCCTCGACACCCGGGAACGCGACCGGCTTTGCAAGCTCGTCCTTGAGAGCCGCAATGCGATCGCGCTTCCCGCGCAACTGAAGAGCGGCAGAGTACCGCGACTCCAAACCCGCGAGCTTCCGCCAGCGCTCGATCTCGACATCGGCAAGGTCTCCAGTGAGTATCGAGCCGACCTTCTCGGCGACATCCGAAAAGGAAAGCGCGTTCGCGCCGAGGATGCGGCGGATGTCGGCAAGTTCGGCGGCGACGTCAAAGCCGCCCTTCCCGCCGTTCGCCTCCCTGAGCGCAAGCAGTTCGTCGGCGCGTCCTGCGATGTCGGGGGCGGAAAGGTCGACGAGGTGCGCGGGAGCCCTGACGAGAGGGGGGACGACGCCAGCGGGGAAGCGCCGCGCGAGCGCGTGGCGGAGGCGGCGGCCGCTCTGCGCCGTCGGCACGACGACGAGGAGATGCGCGAGAGACTGCGCCCCGGCCGCGTCCGGCCGCGCCTTCGCCGCGAGGAAGTCGGCGACCGCGGCGACGGCCTTTTGCCGCGGGTCAAGGACGACTGTCGTCTTTCTGCTTTCCATGACTCGAGATCTTCAGGGGAGGGGCGCGTGGCGGAAGGTGAGGGATTCGAACCCCCGGAGGACTTGCATCCTCAACGGTTTTCAAGACCGCCGCGTTCAACCACTCCGCCAACCTTCCCCGGCCGCCGTGAATTATACCATATCGCGGCCCCGGCGTTAAGGGGCCGCGGGCGCGTTCCGCATCTTCTGTCCGGCCCCTCCATGGAAGGAAGCGCGGGGCGTTACGATCCGAACTTGAAGCACAGGGGGCGCCAGCACGGAATCGGCGCGCCGACGGGGGTCAGCGTGCATTTCTCGCGGTCGAAGGCGTAGACCTGGATCTCGTTCGACATCTTGTGCCCGACGACCACGAACTTCTCGCCCGGCATCAGCTCGAAGTCGCGCGGAAACTTCCCGCGCAGCTTCGCGATGTTCCTGAGCGCGAGCTTGCCGTTCGGCCCCACGTCGTAGAACGCGATCGAGTCGTAGCCGCGGTTCGACGCCATGAGGACCTTCCCGTCGGCCGTCGTCTTGATCGCGGCCGCCTTGGTGACGAGGTTTGCGCCGTCCGCCGCCCAGCGGTTGAAGCCGTCCGGCAGCATGGACGCCTTGCCCAGCAAGGCGAACTTCGCCCCGTCGAAGGCATACTGGGAGACGGAGCTGTCCAGTTCGTTGACGACGTAGAGGACCTTGTTGCGGCCGCCGGGGAGGAACAGCGCGTGGCGCGGCCCGTCGCCCCTGTCCGCCTTGATGGAAAGGTCCTTGCGGCGCTCCATCGTCTTCGGGTCGAAGAACCAGACGCGGTCGCAGCCGAGGTCGACGACGCCCATCTCCCCGCGGCCGACGCCCGACGGGTCGAGATGGAACGTCTGGTGGGCGAAGGCCTTCTGCTGGCGGTTCCTGTTGTCGCCCATGTCGTCGTCGGGGAAGACGAACGTCCTGAGGTCCTTTCCGTCGGTCCCGACCGTGCCGCACGTCGCCGAGGAGTACGCGGCGAAGGCGACGCGCGTCCCGTCCGGCGTGAGGGAGACGTGGCACGGCGTCTCGCACGGCAGGACCGCGAGCCTTGTCATCTCGCCGATCGCGTGTCCGTCGAGCGCGAACTTGACTATCACGCCCCTGCCGTTCTCGCCGATCGCCGAGTAGAGGCTCTTCCCCTCCCCGTCGACCTGGAAGTACGTGGTGCCCTGCGGCCCCTTCACCGTCTGGACGATCTTCGCCGCGCCGGTCTCGGTGTCGCATTCAAGGACGTGCAGCGCCTCCTTGTCGGGGGAGCCCGTGCTGCATCCGACGATGCAGTAGACGGTCGCGGCGAGCATGGTGTTCATCTTCCGCAGGCTTCCTTGAAGTGGGGGAGGACGGCGGGCAGCCAGATTTCGGCGTAGCCCTTCGCGTTCGGATGGAGGCGGTCGGGCATGATCCACTTCGTGTCGCCGCTTTCGTCGAGGAACTTCCCGTTGAAGTCGACCCAGACGACCTTCTTGCCGTCGGCGTAGCCCTTGATGATTTCGTTGGCCTTCTCGTTCTTCGCGCGATGGCCGTCGCCGGCGTTGCCGCGCGGGAAGATCGGCAGGAGCAGCGTCGTCGCCGCGGGCTGCTTGCGCGCGACGAGGTCGAGGATGGCGCGGATGCCGGCCGCGACGTCCTCCGCCGAGTCGCCGTTGTTGGTCCCGATCATCAGCATGACGCACTTGGCCTCGTAGCCGTCGAGCTCGCCGCCGTACGTCCCGCGCCACAGCAGATGCTCGGTGCGGTCGCCCGAGTAGCCGATGTCGAGGACGGAATACGTCTTGCGGAGTTCCTCGAGGGAGGCCCTGCCCTGGTTCTCCCAGTTGTGCGTGATCGAGTCGCCGAAGAAGACGAGGTCGATCGCGCCGTTGGAGCCGGCGATCTGGTTGCGCTTCTCGAGCAGGCGGTCGAGCCACCAGTCCGGCGCGCCGTAGCCCTCGCTGCGGATGCGCGTGGCGGGGAAGAGCGTCGCCTTCTGGCCGAGGCGGAAGACCCTGTCGTTGACGCGCGACGCGTACCTGTTGGCGGGCGCGGGGAGCCTTCCGTCGGAAAGCGCGTAGTCGACGTAGGGCTTCACCGCAGCGTGCCAGATCTCGTAGCCGAGCGCGTTGGGGTGGAGGCGGTCGGGGAAGATGTCGGGGGAGAGCCTTCCGTCGGCCGCGAGGAACTGGTCGGTGAAGTCGCACCAGAAGACCGTCTTGCCGTCCGCGAACTTCTGGATCTCCTTGTTGACGATGTCGTTGCGCAGGCGGCACGGATCGTCCGCCGTCGCGCCGCGCGGAAAGATCGCGGTCAGGACGACCGTCGCCTTCGGCTGCTTCGCGCGGACCGTGCGGAGGATTTCGCGGATTCCGAGGATCGTGTCTGCGGGCGGTTCCTTCTCGATCGGGAAGTGCCCCGCGTTGTTCGTGCCGATCATGAGGAGGACGCACCTGGCCTCGTAGCCGTCGAGCTCGCCGCCCTCGTTGAGCCGCCAGAGGACGTGTTCGGTGCGGTCGGCGGAGGTGCCGAGGTCGAGCATCTTCAGGGCGCCTTCGGAGTAGTACTTGGCGAGCTGGGCCTTGCCGTGGCTCTCCCAGTTGTGCGTGATCGAGTCGCCGACAAAGACGACCTTCGCCCCGCCGTTCGTGACCACGTCCATCTTCTCGGCGTGGCGCTTCATCTGCCAGGCGCCGGGGTTGCCGCCGTACATGTCGTGCGAGACGGCGCGGATCGTCGCGAACGCCGACGCGACGCTTAACGCTGCCGCAAGTGCAACTATTGTCTTCTTCATCGCGCTTCCCCTTCCTTGTTCAGAATTCCTTTTGCCGTTCTCTGCCTTAGCCCTGTAGGACGTGTCGATCGTGCAGACAGCCTTCTCTCGCATTTCTACATGTCCTGCGCGTTCTGCACGGTCAATTCTTAAATGAATGAATGGGAGCCGGTATTCTCCCCTTGCGCGCGATCATCCCCTCGCACGAGAACTTCGACACCTTCATCACCGGCGCGTGGCCGAGGAGGCCGCCGAACTCGACGGTGTCGCCGACCTTCTTCCCCGCGACCGGGATGATGCGGACGGCCGTCGTCTTCTGGTTGACCATGCCGATCGCGGCCTCGTCGGCGATGATGCCGGAGATCGTCGCCGCGGAGGTCGAGCCGGGGACGGCGATCATGTCGAGCCCGACGGAGCAGACGCACGTCATCGCCTCGAGCTTCTCGATCGTGAGCGCGCCCGCGTTCACGGCGTCGATCATGCCCTGGTCCTCCGAGACGGGGATGAACGCGCCGGAGAGTCCGCCGACGTACGAGCTCGCCATCACGCCGCCCTTCTTCACCTGGTCGTTGAGGAGCGCGAGCGCGGCGGTCGTGCCGGGCGCGCCGGGCTGCTCGAGTCCGATCTCCTTGAGGATGTCCGCGACGGAATCGCCGACCGCCGGGGTCGGGGCGAGGGAGAGGTCGATGATGCCGAACGGCACGCCGAGGCGCTTCGACGCCTCCTGCGCGACGAGCTGCCCGACGCGCGTGATCTTGAACGCCGTCTTCTTGATCGTCTCGCAGAGTCCCTCGAATCCGACGCCGCGGCAGGAGTTCCTGAGGACGTGGTTGACGACGCCTGGTCCGGACACGCCGACGTTGATGACCGCGTCCGCCTCGCTGACGCCGTGGAACGCGCCGGCCATGAAGGGGTTGTCGTCGGGCGCGTTGCAGAGGACGACGAGCTTGGCGCAGCCGAGCGAGTCGCGGTCCTTCGTGCGCTCGGCGGTCTCCTTGACGATCTCGCCCATGAGTCGGACGGCGTCCATGTCGATGCCGGTCTTCGTCGAGCCGACGTTGACGGACGAGCAGACGCGCTCGGTCGAGGCCATCGCCGCGGGGATCGAGCGGATGAGGAGCTCGTCGGCGGGCGTCATGCCCTTCGAGACGACGGCGGAGTAGCCGCCGATGAAGTTGACGCCGAGCTTCTTCGCCGCGCGGTCGAGGGTCTTCGCGATCTTCACGAAGTCGGACGGCTTCCTGCAGCACGCCGAGCCGACGATGGCGGCGGGCGTGACGGAGACGCGCTTGTTGACGATCGGGACGCCGAACTCGCGCCCGATCTCGTCGCCCGTCCTCACGATGTCCTTCGCGAGGCGCGTGACCTTCCCGTAGATCCTGTCGCACGTCGTCTTCAGCGAGCCGTCCGCGCAGTCGAGGAGCGAGATGCCCATCGTGATGGTCCTCACGTCGAGGTTCTCCTCGAGGATCATCCTGTTCGTCTCAAGAACTTCGGAAATGTTTATCATTTTACACCCTATGCATCTTCTCGAAGATCTCGCTCTTCTGGCAGCGGATGCGCATGCCCATCTCGGCGCCGAGCTTCGCCATCTCGGCGCCGAGCCGTTCGAAGGGCTTCCTGGACTTCGCGCCGTCGACGATCATCATCATGTTGAAGTAGCCGCCCGTGACGGTCTGGGAGATGTCGAGGATGTTGATGTCGTTCTTCGCGAGATACGCGCAGGTCTTCGCAAGAATGCCGACGGCGTCCTTTCCGACGACGGTGATGATGATCTTTTTCATGTTCGGTATTATACCATATTGCGCCCGCCCGCGCCGCGAATCAGAGGCGCCGCGCCCTTCTCGGGACGCCACAACCATGCCAAAGGGCCGTCCGAATGGGCGGGGAGGATTTCAGCCGACGACTGGTGCGGTTCAGCAGAGGCCGCCGGCGATGACGAGGACGATGAGGGCGGGCACGACGTAGCGGAAGAGCGGGCGCGTCCACTCCGGCAGCTCGGCGCCGCGACCGGCGGAGGCCTCGGCGCGGAAGCCGCTCCACCCCCAGCCGAAGTCCCACGACACGAAGAGCGCGAGGGCGAGTCCGCCAAACGTCAGCCAGAACTTGCTGAAGACGAAGTCCTCCGCGTCCAGCACGCCGTCGAAAAGGACGCACGGAAGCGACAGCGCGGCCACCGCAAGCCCGACCGCGGGCGCGACGGCGCGGCGCGGAAGCCCCGTCATGTCGACCAGCCCGCCGATCAGGCACTCGAAGACGGCGACCACCGTCGTGAGCGCGGCGAGCGCGAGGAAGAGGAAGAAGACGAACCCCCAGGCGCGTCCGCCGTCCATCGCGGCGAACACCCGCGGCAGGGCGTCGAAGATGAGCCCGGGGCCGCTCGCGACGTCGACGCCGTACGTCGCGCAGGCCGGGAAGATGACGAGCCCGGCCGTGAAGGCGACGAACGTGTCGATGAGGATGATGAGCGCCGCCTCCTTCACGAGCGACTCGCGCCGCTCGACGTAGCTGCCGAAGATCGCCATCGCGCCGACGCCGATCGACAGCGTGAAGAAGGCCTGTCCCATCGCCTCGAAGACGACGCGCCCGGGATGCGCCAGCAGCGGACCCCAGTCGGGCTTCAGGTAGAACGCAAGTCCGCGCCCCGCGCCCTCGAGCGTCAGCGCCTTCGCCGCGAGGACGCCCATCAGCCCGAGAAGCGAGAGCATCATCCACTTCGTGCACCGCTCGACGCCTCCCCTGACGCCCGCGGCGCAGACGGCGGTCGCCGCGGCGACCGCGGCCGCCATGGCGGCGGCGCAAAGGGGGCGGTCGGACACCAGCTCGCCGAATCCGGGCGGCGCGCCTTTGAAGGCGTACGAGCCGGTGAACGTCAGGAGCCAGCCCGCGACGTCGGTGTAGTAGAGCATCAGGAGCAGGTTGCCGGCGAAGACGAGACCGCCGATCCACCCCCACGCGCGCCCGCCGAACGCCCGGTACGCGCCCACGATGCCCGCGCGCGCGCCGCGCCCGACGGCGAGCTCGGCCAGGAGGACGGGAAGGCCGAGGAGCGCGAGGAAGACGATGTAGACGGCGACGAACGCCGCCCCGCCGTTCTGCCCGGCGACGAAGGGGAAGCGCCAGACGTTGCCCAGCCCGACGGCGCATCCGGCCGCCAGCATGAGGAAGCCCAGCCGGCTCGACAGCCTCTCGCGCACGGGAAGGCGGCCCTACTTCCTCTTCGCGAGGGCGGGGTTGACCGGCGTGGACTTCACGAGCTCGACGATCTTCGCGGTGACGTCCGGGTTCGCCCTGAGGTACTCGATCGTCGCGAGCGAGCCCTGCGCGAGCTGCTCGTCGCCGAACGAAAGCCAGCTGCCGCGCTTTTCGACGACGCCGCGCGCAAGCGCCGCGTCGAGGACCGAGCCCTCGTACGAGATGCCGCACGTGTAGAGGATGTCGAACTCCGCCTCGGTGAACGGAGGCGCCACCTTGTTCTTGACGACCTTGACGCGCGTCCTGTTGCCGACGACCTGACCCGCCGGGTTCTTGATCGCGCCGATGCGCTGCACCTGCAGGCGGCAGCTCGCGTAGAACTTGAGCGCCTTGCCGCCCGGCGTCGTCTCGGGGTTCCCGAACATCACGCCGATCTTCTCGCGCACCTGGTTCGTGAAGATGATGAGCGTCTTCGTCTGCGCGACGACGGCCGTGAGCTTGCGCATCGCCTGCGACATGAGACGCGCCTGGAGGCCCATGTGGCTGTCGCCCATGTTGCCGTCGATCTCGGCCTGCGGGACGAGCGCCGCGACGGAGTCGACGACGATCACGTCGAGCGCGCCGGACTTCGCGAGCTGCTCGCAGATCGTGAGCGCCTCCTCGCCGGAGTTCGGCTGCGAGACGATGAGGTCGTCGAGGTTCACGCCGATCTTCTTCGCGTACCCAGGGTCGAGCGCGTGCTCCGCGTCGACGAACGCGGCGACGCCGCCCGCCTTCTGGGCGTTCGCGACGACGTGGAGCGCAAGGGTGGTCTTGCCCGACGACTCCTGCCCGTAGCACTCGACGATCCTGCCGCGCGGGAGCCCCCCGACGCCGAGCGCCATGTCGAGCGAAAGCGCGCCCGTCGAGATCACGGGCACCTCCTTCACCTCCTGGTCGCCGAGGCGCATGATGGACATTTCGCCGAACTCCTTGCGGATCTGGCTCATCACCGCGTCGAGCGCGGGGTTGCCGGAAGTCTTCTTTGCCGTTTCTTTCGTTGCCATTTTCTGAAATGTTTTAGCGCAGCGGCGCAGCGGCGCAGCGTGAACTTGCGTCGCCTGGCCGTGCAGATTGTCTCACGTTTGCTTTCTGGTTGCCGCCATCGGAAGTATTATACCAAAAAGCGGGCATCACAGAAAGCGGCCGGTAAGGGACGCCTTGCACGCCTTTATGGCGGAGACGGGCCCTTCGCAGACGAGCTCGCCGCCCGCGGAGCCGCCGCCGGGCCCGAGGTCGACGATCCAGTCCGCGCAGCGGATGACGTCGAGGTTGTGCTCGATGACGATGATCGTGTTGCCCTGGTCGCGGAGCCCCAGCAGTATCTTCATCAGCTTCGCGACGTCGTCGAAGTGAAGGCCCGTCGTCGGCTCGTCGAGGAGATAGAGCGTGCGGCCCGTCGAGCGGCGCGAGAGCTCCGTCGCGAGCTTGATGCGCTGCGCCTCGCCGCCGGAGAGCGTCGTCGCGGACTGCCCGAGCGCGACGTAGCCGAGCCCGACGTCGGCGAGCGTCTGGAGCTTGCGCGCGAGCGACGGAACCTTCGCGAAGAACTCGCACGCCTCGGCGACGGTCATCTCGAGGACGTCCGCGATGTTCCTGCCGCCGTAGGTGACTTCGAGCGTCTCGGCGTTGAAGCGCCTGCCGCCGCACCGGTCGCACGTGACGTAGACGTCGGGGAGGAAGCTCATCTCGAGCTTCTGCAGCCCGTCGCCGCCGCACGTCTCGCACCTGCCGCCCTTCACGTTGAAGGAGAAGCGCCCCGCGGTGTAGCCGCGCGCGCGCGCAGACTCCGTCTTCGCGAAAAGCTCGCGGATGTCCGAGAAGAATCCGACGTAGGTCGCCGGGTTCGAGCGAGGGGTCCTGCCGATCGGCGACTGGTCGATCTCGACGACCTTGTCGAAGTTCTCCCAGCCCGCGAGCTTCCTGTACTTTCCGGGAACGGCCTTCGCGCGGTAGAACTTCCGGAGAAGCGCCCTCTTCAGCGTCTCGTCGACGAGCGTGGACTTGCCCGAGCCCGACACGCCCGTCACGACGGTGAACGCGCCGACGGGGAAGTGCGCCGTGACGTCCTTGAGGTTGTGCTCGGTGCAGCCGGTGACGGTGAGGGAGCCTTTTGCCTTTGACATTCGGCAGCCGTCGACCGACATCCCGCTCGACTGACGACTTGCGACTGTCGGCCGTCGACCGTCTGCTGTCATCACTTTCTTTCTCCCCGTCAGGTAGTCGGCGGTGAGCGACTTTGCCTTGAGGAGGCCCTTGAAGTCGCCCTGGTACATGACCTGGCCGCCCTCGCGTCCGGCGCCGGGCCCGAGGTCGACGATGTAGTCCGCCGCGCGCATCATCTCCTCGTCGTGTTCGACGACGACGACGGTGTTGCCGCGGTCGCGCAGGCCCTTGAGGGTCGAGATGAGCCGCTCGTTGTCGCGCGGGTGGAGGCCGATCGTCGGCTCGTCGAGGACGTAGAGGACGCCGGTGAGCCCCGAGCCGATCTGCGTCGCGAGGCGGATGCGCTGCATCTCGCCGCCGGAGAGCGTCGAGGCCGCGCGGTCGAGGGTGAGGTAGTCGAGCCCGACGTCGATGAGGAACTGGAGCCGCCGGACGATCTCGGCGATGATGTCCTTGAGGCCGGCGAGCTTCGCCGATGGTAGGGACGCGTCTCCGACGCGTCCGCGGGCGTCTCGGGGAGACGCCCCTGCCAGCGAAGGCCGAGACGCCCCTGCCGCCATCGCCTTGAAGAACGCCAGGGCCTCGGTGACGGGCATTGCCATCACCTCGACGATGGACTTTCCGGCGACCGTCGCCGCGCGAGACTCGGGGCGAAGGCGCGAGCCGTTGCAGTCCGGGCACGGCTTGAAATTCTGGTACGCCTCGAACTTCGCGCGCATCTCGTCGTCCTCCGCCTCGTCGAGACGGCGCTGGAGCGATGCGAGCACGCCTTCGAACGGACGGTCCACGCGCCGCCACGGGAGGACGAGGTCGTCCTTGAATCCGTGCATGAGTCCGTGCCGGAACTTCGCGGGCAGCTTCTCGTATGGCGTCGAAAGCCTCACCTTGTACTGCTTCGCGATGTGCGCAAGGAGCTCCTTGTGGTAGAGGATGTTCATCTGGCCCATGCGCCGCCAGGGGTGGATGGCCTCCTCGAGCGGAAGCGACTTGTCGGGCACGACGAGGTCCTCGTCGAAGTAGTAGAGCTGTCCGAGGCCCGCGCACGTCGGGCACGCGCCGAACGGCGAGTTGAACGAGAAGGAGCGCGCCTTCAGCTCGTCGAACGAGATGCCGCAGTCAACGCAGGCGTTGAGTTCGGAGTAGGTTGCCTCTGGTAGCGGCAAGTCTTCGACATGCCCGTGGGCGTCTGGTAGGGACGCGTCTCCGACGCGTCCGCGGGCGTCTCGGAGAGACGCCCCTACCATAAGAATTCCCTTGCCTGTCTTGAGGGCGAGCTCGACGGAGTCGGTAAGGCGCGTCCTGAACGCGGCGTCTGGCGTCGCCGGAATCACGAGGCGGTCGATGACGACGTCAATGTTGTGCGCCTTCTTCTTGTCTATCTCGGGAAGCTCGTCGACAGGGTACGTCGCGCCGTCGACGCGCACGCGCGCAAAGCCGTTGCGCTTAACGGCTGCGAGCGCCTCCTCGTGGCGGCCCTTCTTGCCCTTCGCAAGCGGCGCATAGATTATGATTCTTCTCCCGGCGCTGGCGTCTGGCAGGGACGCCCCCACCTCCTGGCCCCCAACAATCGCCTCGACGATCTGCTCGGCGGACTGCTTCGTGACGGGCCTTCCGCACTTCGGGCAGTGGGGAACGGCGATCGACCCGTAGAGGATTCGCAGGTAGTCGTGTATCTCGGTGACCGTCGCGACGATCGAGCGCGGGTTGCCGCTCGTCGTTCGCTGCTCGATGGAGATCGCGGGCGAGAGCCCCTCGATCTTCTCGACGTCGGGCTTCTGCATCCGGTCGAGGAACTGCCGCGCGTAGGCGGAAAGCGACTCGACGTAGCGGCGCTGGCCCTCGGCGTAGAGCGTGTCGAACGCGAGCGACGACTTGCCCGAGCCCGACAGCCCCGTGACGACGGCAAGCGAATTGCGGGGGATCGTGACGTCGACCCCCTTGAGGTTGTGGACCTTCGCGTTGATGATCTCGATGTTGCCAGCCACCGCCGTCGCCCGTTCTGGCAGGGGCGCGTCTCCGACGTGCCCGCGGGCGCCTCGGAGAGACGCCCCTGCCGCCGTTTCCCCTAAAGGTTCTTAAGGTCCAGCGCGAGGAGGAACTCGGGGTTGGACTTCGTCTTCTTCAGCGAATTGAGGACGGACTTCATCGCGCTCTCCGGTCCGGCGTCGGAGAGGATGCGGCGCATGCCCCACGTCTTCTCGAGCTCGACGGGGTCGAGGAGGAGGTCCTCCTTGCGCGTGCCCGACTTGTCGATGTCGATCGCGGGGTAGATGCGCTTGTCGGCGAGTCCGCGGTCGAGCACGATCTCCATGTTGCCGGTGCCCTTGAACTCCTCGAAGATGACCTCGTCCATCCTGGAGCCCGTGTCGACGAGGCCCGTCGCGATGATCGTGAGCGAGCCGCCGCCCTCGATGTTGCGGGCCGCGCCGAAGAAGCGCTTCGGACGGTGCATCGCGAGCGCGTCGACGCCGCCCGTAAGTATCTTGCCCGAGTGCGGCTGGACGGTGTTGTAGGCGCGCGCCATCCGGGTGAGGGAGTCCATGAGGATGATGACGTCGCGCCCGTTCTCGACCTGGCGCTTCGACATCTCGAGCACCATCTCGGTGACGCTGACGTGGTGCTGGGGCTCCTCGTCGAACGTCGACGAGAGCACCATCGCCTTCGTGTTGCGCTGCATGTCGGTGACTTCCTCGGGGCGCTCGTCGATGAGGAGGATGATGAGCATCGCCTCGGGGTAGTTCGCCGAGATCGCGTTCGCCATCTTCTGGAGGAGGACCGTCTTGCCGACGCGCGGCGGGGCGATGATGAGCCCGCGCTGTCCGAACCCGATCGGCGTGAAGAGGTCGACGACGCGCGTCGAAAACTCCCTGGGGTCGGTCTCGAGGATGATGCGCCGCGTCGGGAAGGTCGCGGTGAGGTTCTCGAAGTGGATGACGCGCGCGGCGACGGACGGCTCCTTGCCGTTGACCGTCGCGACGTTGCCGAGGCAGAAGAAGCGGTCGCGGTCGCGCGGGTCGCGGATGGGCCCCTCGACGATGTCGCCGGTGCGGAGCGCGTGGCGGCGGATCTGCTGCTGCGTGACGAAGACGTCCTCGGGGCACGCGAGGAAGTTGTTCTTCGCCGAGCGGAGGAAGCCGTGCCCCTCGCGGACGATCTCGAGGCAGCCCGAGGCGAGGACGGCGCCGCCGCTCGCGAGATAGCGGCGGATCGCGGCGAAGATGAGCTCGTGCTTGCGGTAGGTGCCGAGCTCCTCGGGGTCCGCGCCGGGCATCATGCGCTCGACGATCGCCGGGGCCGGCCAGGTCTGGATGTCGGCGAGACGGTACTCGGGGAGCTCCGGGTTGCGGTGCGGGTTCGCGGGCGCCTCCGGCTCCTGAGAGCGCTGTTCTGTCGGAAGCGGCGCGTTGAGGAGCGGGTTCACGCTCTCCTCGCCGTTCGCCCCGCGGATCGGGGAATTGTTGGGCTTGCCGGGACGGCCGAAGTTCTTCCCGGCGCGGTTGCCGTGGAACTTCTTCTTCTGGCCGCCGCCCTGCTGCTGGGGCGGAGGCGGGGCGGGCTTCGAGGCGGCGCCCTTGGTGACGGCGCTCGCAAACACGTCGAGTTCTTCTGCCATAATCTTATCTGTCTTTTTTAGCCGTGTGGAACGCGTAGATCGCGTAGAGTTTCGAGTTGGAGTTTTGACGCTTGTCGCAAGCCGCAAGCGGCCTACGATCTCGCCACGAGCCAGTCGACGAATCTACGCGCCTCCGCGCGAAGGTCGTCGGCCGAGCCGTCGTTTCGGATGACGTAGTGCGAACGCCGGGCCTTTTCCTCGACGGGCAGCTGCGCCGCGAGCCGGGCCTCGGCTTCCTCACGCGTCATCGCGCGCGTCGCGATCATCCGGTCGAGTTGTTTCTCCCGAGACGACGCAACGCAGCATATTATATCAAAATTTTCCTCCCAGCGGGCCTCGAAGAGGAGGGGTATGACGGCGACACGAACAGGACTGACGGGACGGGTGCCGGCCCCACTCGTCCTGCACGTCCCGTTTGCCTCGTCTGTCTCGCTCGTCCTGTCAAACCACTGGTCAATCCTGCGCTTGACCAGCGGATGGAGCTTCGCCTCGAGGGCGCGGCGCCTGGAGGGGTCGGCGAAGACCTCGGCGGCGATCCGACGCCGCTCCTCGGGGTCGGGAAGAAGCTCGTGGACGATGTCGTCGGCGTCGAGGGTTTCGACGCCGAGGTCGTTGAGAAAGAGAGAAAGGAGGGATTTGCCGCAGGCAATCCCTCCCGTCAGTGCGATTTTCATGTCCCGCGCGGTTAGTCGTTCAGGACCTCGGGAGCCGCCTTCACGTCTGCTTGCTCCGCGAGCTCGAACCGGTCGTTGTGCATCTCGCGTCCGCGTCCGTCGACGATTCGCGTCGTGACGAAGATCAGGAGGTTGCGCTTCGAGGTCTGCTCGGAGTGGCTGCGGAAGAAGCGGCCGATGAACGGAATGTCGCCGAGGAACGGGATCTTGTCGTCCATCGCCTTGCGCGCCTCGGTGATGAGGCCGCCCATGACGATCGTCGCGCCCGGGTAGACGGAGACCTTCGAGTCGACGGAGCGGACGTGGAAGAAGGGCTGCTCCATCGGTGCGTCGTAGTAGGTGATGTTGTTGTTCGCGCCCGTGCCGGCGAGGTTCTCGAAGAGCGTCGCGACGGCCTCCCAGTAGCGGGTGGTGATGCGCTCGATGATCGCCTCGGACGGCGGGCGGTCCGGGAACGGGCCGTCGCCGATTTCGATGTTCATGTTGCCCGACGACGTGTTGCCGGTGAACGGGATCTTCATGCCGTAGTTCTTCCACGTCGGCTCGTCGACGACCTGGGTGTTGAGCTCGAGGTCGACGACGTTGCCGTCGTCCGTGAGGGTCGGGGTGACCTGGAGGATGACGCCGACCTCGCGCATGGTGAAGCTCTGCGGCTCGACGACCGCGAGGATCGCGGACTGCGAATTGCCGCCGTAGCCGCCGCCGCCCGAGTTGCTGGACTGGAGCTGCACGTCGTAGTCGGTCGGGTAGATGTACTCGGTGACGACCTTCATGACGGCCTCCTCGCCGGGCCTGGTCAGCACCTTCGGGGCGGAGAGCAGGTCGGTGTCGCTGCGCTGCGAGAGCATGTGGAGGATCATCGAGAGGTCGGCCGACCCGAGGAACGCGTTGACGCGCATGAACTTGTCGTTCGTCGACTTGCTCTCGCCGCTGATGTGGTTGCCGAGCGTCGAGAGGTAGCGGTGGCCGGTCGAGTAGTCCGTGCCGTCGATCTTGTTGATGCCGACGTTGCGGTTGCCGGACGCGCGGGTCCAGCCGCCGCCGGTGAGGGCGGACGCCGCCGCCGCGGCCGGCGTCGTGTCGGCGACGACCGTGCCGCCGTCGGCCGTCGTGCCGCCTCCCGTGGTCGAGCTTCCGAACGCGCTGGCGGAGGTCGACGACTCGGTGGCCGTCGGGGTGGAGACGGTTCCGGCGACGCCCGCGCCGAACTCGCCGCCGCGGATGCCGAGCGCGCGGCCGATGTGCTTGTTGAGGCCGAGCGTGTAGTCGCCGTTCAGGATCCACTCGAAGCCGAGCGAGTTGAGGTCGTCCTGGCAGACCTCGACGAAGCGGGTCTCGATCTCGACGAGCGTGACCTGCTGGTTGAGCGAGAGGAGGACGTTCTCGAACTCGGCGAGGTTCTCCTGCGTGTTCTTGACGAAGAGGCGGCCGACCGTCTTCACGTAGAAGATCGAGCTGCCCTCGGGCCACTTCACGCCGAGGAGCGAGAAGAACTCCTTCCAGTCCCTCTCCTGGCTCTCCTCCTCGTTGTCGTTCCTGCGCTTCGCGCCGCCGCCGAACGCGGAGGTCTGCATCGTCGTCATGTCCTCGGACGCGCTCGACATCTTCTCGAGGAACGTCGAGAGGACGGGGAACGAGCGGGTGACGAGCTCGGCGGTCGACATGTCCTTCTGCATGACCATGACGATCGGCCCCTGGACGGTGAACTTGTAGTCGACGGACTCGCAGACGAGCTTGAGCGCGTCGTAGAAGGTGATGTCGCTCGCGGTGAGCATCGGGATCACCGGCACGCCCATCGGGCCGCCCGCCTTCTCGGCGTCGTCCGCGCCCGTGTCGGAGAAGTCGTCGCTGTCGTCCGCCGCGGCCTGCGTCTGCATGCGGACGGTCTCGGGCGTCTTGAGGACGAAGTTGAAGCCGCGCTTCTCAAGCGGGATCTCGGGGCGGTCGAAGTCCTTCGACGCGCCGCGGAAGTACTCGACCGCGTCGATGATCGTCGCCGGCGGCTTGAACGAAATCGCCGGAAGGCGCATCTCCTTCATGCGCTTGATGATCGACTGCTCGATCGTGTTCTCGCCGTCGGGGCCGGGGCCCTTGCGGACCGTGTTGCCCTGCGTCTCGTCGAGCTCGCGGGCGTCGATGGCGTAGGGCGGCCGCCAGGCCTCCTCGACGTCGGCGATCCACGCCTCGCGGGCGACCTTGTGCTCCTGCTTGAGGATGACCTCGCGCTTGCGCTGGATGGAGTCGCGCAGGCGGATCGCCTCCTGGTTGTAGGGGTCGCTCACGAGGACGAGCTCGCACTCGTCGAGCGCGCGGTCGATCTCCCGCTGGGCGAGAAGCTGGCGGGAGCGCTTGAGGTGCTGGAGCTCGCGCTCGCGGCGGGTCTTGTAGTCTTCGTCGTTGCGGCGGTGCTTGATCGCCGAGACGTCGGTCTTGTTCTTGTTGGGGTCGTCGGACGTGAGCCACGCCTCGAGCTGGCGGCGGGCCTTCGGATGGCGCATGTCGACCGCCTTCTCGATGAGCTTGATCGCGCGCTCGCGACGGCCGGTGCGCTCCTCCTCGAGGGCCGCGCGGTAGAGGCCCTCGGCGATGCCGGTGTTGCACTCGGTCTTGAGGACCTTCGACTGCGGACGGTCGTTGAGGAGCTTCACCGCGATGCTGTAGTGGCGGACCGCCTCGGTGAACTCCTCGGCGAGCATGGCCGCGCGGGCCTCCTCGATCTCGCGCATCGCCTGGACGTCCATCGCCTCGCGGCGCAGCTGCTCGGTCGCGCGGATCTGCTCGATGAGCTCGGCGTCCTTGCCCTGGAGGGCCGGCGCGGCCGCCGGCTCCTCGGCGACGGGCGCGGGCGCCGCGACGGACTCCTCGGCCGCAACGGCCGGCTCCTCGGCGGCCGCTGCAGGCGCTTCGGCGGCCGGCTCCTCGGCCTTCGCCTCCGCGGCGGGCGCGGCGGCCGGCTCCTCGGCGGCCGCTGCAGGCGCTTCGGCGGCCGGCTCCTCGGCCTTCGCCTCCGCGGCGGGCGCGGCGGCAGCCTTCTCCTTTTCGGCGGTGGGGGCGTCGCCCTCGAGATTCGCCAGAAGATCGTCAAGATCGTCCTGGGCGAACGCGCTCTGGCCGAGCGCGATGACGGCGGCGGTCGCGGAGATTGCGACATAGGTCCTGAGGTTCGTCATATCGAACATACTCCTTAAGTTTCCAGATATTATATCCTAATTTTTTTCACTCTTCAAGGGCTTCGACCGAACGAATTTTTCCGAGCGGATCCTCGAGAGTCACCTTCGCGCCCTTTCCGACGCTCTTGACTTCCTTCACCTTGTACTTCGTTCCGAAGAGGTCGATGGCGCCGCCGGGGACGACGGTGAAGCTCCTCGTCGCGCCGCGCGAGAGCTCGAGCGTCGCCTGGACGTCGACGGGGACCTGCCGCTCGTTGTCGCGGAGGACGAGCTTCTTGCCGTCCGACTTTCGCTCGATCGTGGCGACGAGGACCTCCCTCGTGCGCTCGAGGGCCTGCTCGCCCTTGACCGTCGCGACCTTCACCTTCATCGACTTCCTCTCGAAGCCCTTGACGACGAAGCCGGTCTTCCCGATGTCCTCTCCCTCGAGGGGCTTGTACTGGAGGCCGCGCGTGCCGTAGTCGTTCTTCGCCTTCGGGTCGCGGAAGTAGTACCGGACCTTCCCGCCCGGGAGCTGCTCGGCCTTCTCGAAGTAGAACGGAAGGACGGTCTCCTTGAGCGGGAGGACGAGCCTGAGCGAGTCGAAGTAGTCGGGGTGGGAGTTCTTGTCGGACGGATCGGTCCCGGCCGCGAACTCCTCGGCGTTGGTGAAGCCGTCGCCGTCCTTGTCCTCGTCGGCGTCGGGCGTCTTCGGGTCGAGTCCGTGCCTCTCCTCCCATTCGTCGGGGAGTCCGTCGCCGTCCGTGTCGACCACGACCTTCTCCGGCTCGGGCTGGTCGCCGCCGCAGAGGGGGCACTTCTTCGACGCGCCGGGGATCGGCTTGCGGCAGAGCGCGCAGAAGACGCGGCGCGGCGAGACGAGGAAGCTTCCCGCGTCCTCCGCGACCTCCGCGACCGTCGGCGGCCTGGTCGCGAGCTGGAGCGCGCGCTCGTATGCGGGCATCTCGACGGGCTTGACGCCGGTCTCGGACTTCTTCGCGGACATGAGGCGCCGCACCGAGTCGGCGGCGTTCTCCCCGGGGTCGGTTCCGCCGGAGAGCACGAACAGCACGACGCCGGCGACGAGCGCGAGCAGCCCGAAGCCCGCGACGAGCCAGTCCCAGTGCGCGGCGAGGAAGCCGCCGTCTGAATTGCGGGAGATCATTCTTCATCCTCCTTTGCGGATTCCTCCGCCTGCGCCTGCGCGGCGGGTTCTACCGCCGAAGCCTTCTCGGCGGATCCGAAATCGTACGTCGACACGGCCATCTTGACGAGGAACGGGGCCTCGAGCGAGGGGTCGTTCGCGACGCCCTTCTTCGCCGTCTCCTCCGCGCTCTCCGCGGCGGCCGGCTCCTCGGCGGCGGCTCCGCGGCGGCGGCGGCGGCCCGGGGACGGCTGGTCGGACGCCTTCTTGTCGCCCTCGCCGAGCGCGGCCGCGATCATGTCGCCCTCGCGGGCGAACGCGAACGCGTCGACGACGATGAAGCGGGACGACGTCGCGAAGGCGTTGACGGCCCTGACGAGCGCCGCGGGCTTCGCGCGGAAGTCGACCTCGTACTTCTCGGCCGTGTACGCGGGCTTCTCCGCGGCCTCCTCCCTCTTCGCCCTCCTCCTGTCGCGCGGCCTCTCCTTCTGCTTCTGCGCCGGCTCGGCGGCGGGAGCGGACGCGGCAGGCGCGATGCGGACGACCTCGGCGACGCCGCATTCGGCGAGCGTCTCGACGAGGAGGCGGATGTCGCCCCACTGGCGCTGGAGCGCCGGCAGCTTCTCCTTCTCGGGAAGCTTGTCGCCCGTCACGAAGTCGGGAAAGCCGAACGCGAACCCGGCCTTGACGATCTTGCCCTCGACGCCGCCCGGGAGGTCGGAAAGCCTGCGCGCCTCGTCGACGAGCTTCTGCTTGAACGCCGCCTCGTTGACGTCCGTCGAGATCGCGCGGTCGCCCGCAGCCGCCGTCGAGATCGCGGCCTCGGTCCAGCCGGAAACGGCGTCGGTGTTCCTCTTGATGTCGCCGACGCTCGCGGCGTCGGGCGAAATCTCCGCGCGCAGAAGGCGCTGGACGGTCGAGACGGCCCCCTCGAGCATGTCGGCCGTCTCGGACTTCTCCGAGTAGGCGTCGAACGCGAGATAGCCGAGCGCGCCCGCGGCGACGAGCGTCGCGCCGCCGACGGCGGCCATGACGGCCTGGTTCTTCGAAATGTTCATCGCACGTCTCCCTTCCCGAACTTGACGACCACCACGATCTGCTTCAGGGCGGCGTCCTTGCCGACGTCGGTCATCGACTCGATCTTGACGGAGGCCGGATCGACCGCCGGCGAGCCCTTGAGCCGGGCCTCGATGATCTGCGCGGCCGTGGAGCCGCCCGTCTTCGAGCGCTCGACAAGCCCCTTGAGGTCGTCGGCCCAGCCGCGGATCGTGATGCGGTCGCCCTCCCACTTCTCGATCCACATCTCGCTTCCAAGCGCCGAGCGGACGGCGTTGAGGCGCGCAACCGCGGCGCCGCGCCGCGCGAACAGGTCGCGGAACGCGTCGGCGCGCGCGACCTCGCGCTCCTCGGCGGCAAGCGCCGCCTTGACCTTCGATTCGGCCGCCTGGAGCGCGGCGGCCTTCGCCTGCACCGCCTCGTCCTCGGCCTTCACGACGTCCGCGCCGTGGCGCGCGGCGAGGAACACGAACACGAGCGACGCGACGAGCGACGCCGCGCCGACCGCGACGAACGGGATCCTCGCGACGTCCGCGCGCTCCTTCAGGAGCGACGGCGGGAGGAGGTTGATCGCGAACGGCGCGAGCCCGGCCGCGTGCAGCGCGACGCCCGCGGTCGCCGCGAGGCACGCGCCGTCCGCCTCGAGCGCGGCCGCGTCGACCCGTGCGCCGACCGCGATCGACTCGAAGGGGTTGAAGTACTCGACCGGGAGCTGGAGCCCCTCGGCGAAGAAGCGGTCGACCTGCGGGAGGAGCGCCGTGCCGCCGGTGAGGAACAGCTTGACCGGCACGCCGCCGCCCTGCTGCGAGCGGTAGAAGTTGATGGAGCGCGAGATCTCGGCGTGGAGGCGCGTCATCACCGCGCGGCACACCTTCGAGACGCGGTCGCGCGTCTCGTCCTCGTCCTCCACGACCCCGCCGAGCGCGACGTACGCGCTCTCGCGCTTGACCTGCTCGGCCTCCTCGGGCGAGCACCCGAGGGTCGTCGCGATCTCCTTCGTGATCGTGTTGCCCGCGACGGGGATCGAGCGGTTGTAGAGCTTGTCGCCGTCGACGATGACGAGCGAGGTCGTCTTCGCCCCGATGTCGAGGATCACGCAGCAGCCCTCGTCCGCCGCGCCGGACAGGCGCAGGACGTTCGTCAGGGCGATCGGCGCGACGTCGACGAGCTCGGGGCGGAAGCCCGCGCCGCGGATGGCCGCCGTGACCTCCTCGACCTGGTCGGTCTTCGCCGCGACGATCATCACGTTCTTCTCGCCGTTCTCGTTGTCGCCGAGGACCTGGCGGTCGCAGATCATCTCGTCGATCGGGAACGGGATGTTCTGCTCGATCTCGAAGCGGACCATCTGGTCGAACTTCTCGGCTCCGCCGGCGGCCGCGATCGACGCGAACCGGGGGAACACCATCTGCCCGGAGACGGAAACGGCGACGGGACCCGGCTTGATGCCCTTCTCGCGGACGATCTCGAGGATCGCCGGCGAGAGGATCGCGCCCGCGTTGCCGGCGTCAAGCGGCGCGGCCAGCGCCGCGACGCCGTAGTTGACGAGCGTCAACCCGCCCTTTCCGCCTTCGTACTCGGCGAGCTTCACGGACGAAGCGCCGATGTCAAGTGTTAGATATCTCTTTGCCATACTGTCCGGTTCCTGTTGTCAGGGTTAGGGGTCGGGGGTCGGGCGTCGGGCGTCAGGATCGGGGAATCCAGCCACCAATCGCCAACCACTGGCCATTACTGCGCGACCTGCTCGTAGTCGTTCGGGTTGACGAGCGCCCAGATCGTCTTCGAGCGGTCCATGAGCCCCTGGCGGCGCTCGATCATCGGCTCGCCCTCGCCCGTCTTGGCGTCCATGATCTTCTGGTCGTCCCAGAACTTCGTGTGCGCCGCGATGCCCTTGATCTCGCTCATGCTGTCGCCCTGGAGGATCTCGCCCTTCGCGTTGGTGATGACGAGCCCGATCGCCTTCGCCTCGCCGTAGCGCTCGAGATAGGACGGGTGCAGGCACACCGACGCCGCGTGCGAGCCCTGGGGGATGTTCTGGTAGGTGACGGCCGTCGTGAAGTACGAATAGGGCGACAGGCCGTCCTTGTTGCCCTTGTTCTCGGTCGCCGTCTTCGTCTCGAGGAGGACGTGCCACGTGAACGTGAGCTGGTCCTGCCACTTCGCGAACGTCGAATACTTCGCCTCGAGGACGATCCAGCTCCTCGGCTTGTTGTAGCACTTGCCGACGATCGTGCCGCCCTGAAGCGAAGGCGCCGGGAGAGTGGACTGCCTGCCGAGCTTCGGGAACTGGTCGATCAAGATCTTCGCCTCCTTGCCGGTCGTCGGGGCGTCGTCGTCCGCCGCGGCGCGCCGCGCCTTCGGCGCCGCCGCCAGAACCATCGCGGCCGCAAGGGCCGTCGCCGCCATCGTCATGAGCTTCTTGTTCATCGTCTTGTCCCTTTCTATTGGGTTAAAATTGACTGGACTGTTTGGATTGCCTGATGTTTGAATTGTCTGATTTCCTACGCCTCCCAACTCCTCAACCCCTCATAGCACCTTCATTTTCGGGAGGTCCTGGATGTCCACGAGTCCGACCACCCGGCCGGACCTGTCGCACACCGGCAGGTCGTCGATGCGCTTCTTCTCGAATATCTTCAGCAGCTCCGCCGCATACGCGTCGTCGTAGACGAAGAGCGGAGACCTGGTCATCACGTCGCCGACTGGGCTCGCGAGCAGCCTGTTCGAGTCGGCCGATGTCGATACGATGCGGCGGAAGTCGCCGTCGGTGAAGATGCCGAGCAGCCTCCCGTCCGCGTCCGCGACTACGGCGCTGCCGCCCTTCGAGTTCGTCATCGCCATCAGCGCGTCGAGCACCGTCGCCTCCGGGCCCACCTTCGCAAGGTGCCCGCCCGTGCGCATCACGTCCGTCACCTTCATCACAAGCGCCCTGCCGATCGCGCCCGCCGGATGGTTCATCGCGTAGTCCTCGACGGGGAACTTCTGCGCGTCTATGAGCACCATCGCGAGCGCGTCGCCCATCGCCATCGTCGCCGTCGTCGAGTTCGTCGGCGCCATGCCGAACGGACACGCCTCCCTGCCGCACGGAATCTCGACGTGGATGTCGGAAAGCGACGCGAGCGTGGAGTCGGGACGCCCCGTCATCGAGATCACCTTCAGCCCGTGGCGGCGAATCGCCGGAATGAGGTTGTTCACCTCCGCCGACTCTCCGGAGAAGCTGAGGGCGAGAAGGACGTCCTTCGCGGACACCATGCCGAGGTCGCCGTGCATCGCCTGCACGGGATTGAGGACGATCGAGCGCGTGCCGGTCGACGAGAAGATGGCGCTCATCTTCTCCGCGATGTGGAGGTTCTTTCCGACGCCCGAGACGACGACGATGCCGCCGTCCGCAACGGTCTCGAGAATAAGCCGCACCGCCTTGGCAAAAGACGCGCCGAGCGAGTCGCGGGTCTTCTCGAGACCCTCGATCTCAACTGCGAAGACCTGCTTCGCGCGCTCGATCATCTTGTTGTCCGTCACTTTGTCGTCGACTGTAGCAATGTAACGCAGATGGTTCCAACGATGTCCTCCGCGGAGCAGCCGCGCGACAGGTCGTTCATCGCCTTCGCGAGGCCCTGGAGGTTCGGCCCGATGGCGTCCGCGCCGCCGAGGCGCTGCGCGATCTTGTAGCCGATGTTGCCCGCGTTGAGGTCGGGGAAGACGAAGACGTTCGCGTCGCCCTGAACGGCGCCGTCCGGGTTCTTCTGCCTGCCGGTCGCGGGAACGATCGCCGCGTCGAACTGCAGTTCGCCGTCCATCCTGATGCCGGCTTCCGCGAAGCGGGGTGCGCCAAGCTCGACGGCCTTCTGGACCTTCTCGACGAGCGGACCCGCCGCGGAGCCCTTCGTGGAGAACGAGAGGTACGCGACGCGCGGCTCCCTGCCGGTGAGGTCGCGGTACGTCTGCGCCGTCGCGAGGCCGATGTCGACGAGCTGTTCGGCCGTCGGGTCGGGAATGACCGCGCAGTCTCCGAACGCAAGCACTTCGTCGCCCGACGCCGTCGGGGTCTTGAGGTCGAGGATGAAGCAGCTCGACGCCGTCTTGACGCCCTTCTGCGTGCCGAGCGTGTGGAACGCCGCGCGAAGCATGTCGCCGGTCGACGCGATCGAACCCGCGACAAGGCCGTTGACGCGGCCGAGCTTCACCATCATGCCGCCGAAGTAGATGCGCTTCGTGCGGAGGGTCTTCTGCGCCGCGGCGAGGTCGATGATCTTCTGCTTCTCGGCGGGCTTCTTCGACTCCTTGGCGTTCCACGCCTCGAGGTACGCGGCCTCGAGTTCCGCGTCTCCTAAGGTGTAGTCGATCGTCTTGATGCCGCGGTCGGCGAGCTTGAGCCCCGCCTTCGCCTCGGCGTCGGCGATTTCCGCGGGCGTGCCGAGGACGACGGGCGTCGCGATCTTGCGGTCGACGCACGCGCACGCGGCGGTTATGACGCGGGGGTCCATGCCCTCGGGCAGAACGACCGTTCCGTTCAGCTTCGAGGCCTTTTCGATGATGTTCTTGATTGCGTTCATGGTTTTAGTTGGAATCCTGCAAGCCCATTGTTACTTGCCCAGCACCCTCACGGTGTCGCGGGCGATCATGAGCTCCTCGTTGGTGGGGATGACGACGACCGGGATCTTCGAGCCCTTCGCGGAGATGACCTTGACTTCGCCGCGCACCTGGTTGGCCTTCGCGTCGAGCTTGACGCCGAGCGCGCCGAGGCGGCGGACGATCCTCTCGCGAACCTCCTTCGAGTTCTCGCCGATGCCGCCCGTCATGACGATCGCGTCCGCACCGCCGATGACGGTGTTGTACGCGCCGATGTAGAGCGCGACGCGGTAGGCGAGCATCTCGAGCGCGAGCTCGGCCGCCTTGTCGCCCTTGGCGGCCTTGGCGCAGACGTCGCGGCAGTCGCTCGACCCCGCGAGCGCGAGAAGGCCCGACTTCTTGTTGAGGAGCGCGTCCATCTCCGCGGGGCTCTTCCGCTCCGCCTCCATGATCGCGAGGACCGCGGCGGCGTCGATGTCGCCGCTGCGGGTGCCCATCACCATGCCGGCGAGCGGCGTAAGGCCCATGGACGTGTCCACGACGCCTCCGTTCCTGATCGCGGCGAGGGACGAGCCGTTGCCGAGGTGGCACGTGACGAGGTTGACCTTGGAGAGCGGCTTCTTGAGGAACTTCGCCGCGGCCTGGGTGATGAACTTGTGGGACGTGCCGTGGAAGCCGTACTTGCGGATGCCCATCTTCCTGTAGTACTTCGGGTCGATCGCGTACATTCCCGCGCAGTCGGGCATCGTCGCGATGTGGAACGCCGTGTCGAAGACGCCGACGTTCGGGACGCCCTTGAAGATCTTCTCGCACGCCTCGACGCCGCCGAGGTTCGCCGGCATGTGGAGGGGCCCGAACTTGACGAGCTTCCTGGCCTTCGCCATGTTCGCCCTGTTCATGGGCGCCGAGTCGGTGAAGACCTCTCCGCCGTGGAGGATGCGGTGGCCGATCGCGTCGATGCCCTTCGCGGCCTCGCCCAGGTCCGCCACGACCTTGGCGAGCGCGGCGGCGTGGTCCCTGGGGCCGCCGCAGCCGATGCGCTCGACAAGGCCCTTGGCGAGCCTGGTCTCTGTCTTCATGTCAAAGAGCTGGTACTTGAGGGAGCTTGATCCCGAGTTGATGACGAGTACTTTCCTTGCTGCCTTTTTCATTTTCGATTCGAGGGCCCGGCGGGCGCGGGGGCCCGCCGGACCGGCCTTTCCTTACTTTTCGAGTGTCACCTTGAAGAAGCCGCTGGCGAGGTCCACGTTCCCGTCGAGGTCGAACGTGTACGTCTTCGTCGTCTTCTCGATGGACACCTTCTGCGTCTGGATGACCTTCCACGAGCCCGCGTCGAGCGCGTCGCGGTGCCAGACCTTGCAGGTCAGCGTGAGCGAGCCGCCGGACGGGATCGTGTAGATCTCGGACACGACCGCGGCGGAGCCGGACTGCGTGCCCTCCGTGTCGGCTGTGATCGCCACCGTCCCGCTCTCCCTGTCGAGCTCGATCGCCGTGATCGCGACGGAGAACGGCTCGGCCGTGGCGTCGCCCTTGGCGGAGTTGAGCGTCGCGTCGACGGCCGCGTCGGAGCCGGTCGCGTCGAGTCCGAGGAGGAGCGCGGCGACGCGCGGCGCCTGGAGGTTCGACGTGGTCATGGTCGAAAGGCCGGACGAGATCACGCCGTCGGCGGTGAGCGCCTTGGTGAGGACCTTGTTCATCGTGAAGCCGTTCGCGTTCTGGTCGATGCGGTTCGCGCCGTAGGCCGTGAGGTTGCCGTTCTGCGCCCATTCCCACGCGTCGGGCAGGCTGTCGCGGTCGGTGTCGCAGTCGTCGATGTAGACCGGGATGATGTCGCCGGCGTTCATCTTCGGCCCGACGGTCACGCTCTTCGGGGTGAAGATCGTGCCGGTCCTGACGTCGCGCGTGCAGTAGCAGCCCCACGACTCCCAGTAGAAGTGGCGGTCGGCGGCGTCGGTCCAGAACGAGCGGACGCCGTTCCTGTCCGTGTCGACGAAGGCGCGGATGTAGTACGACCCGGCCTTGAGCCCGACGATCGTCGCATTGGCGGACGTGATCGCCTCGGTGGACGCGAGGTCCGCCGTGCTCTTGACATAGCCCTCGCCGACGGGCTCGCCGGAGAAGTCGGGCGTCGCGAACGCCTGGACGCGGATCTTGGCGGACTGCGTGACGGCGCTGGGTCCGTAGTAGCGGACGGCGACGTGCGCGGTTCCGTAGTCGGTCGAGTCGGTGAGGACGTTCACGTAGAACGTGCCGCCGGTGACCCAGTGGTCCGTCCTGTACTTCGCGTTGTAGGTCGAGACCGACCACGTGTACGTGGCGTCGTTCTTGAACTCGGCCGTCCCGCCGGGGACGATCGCGCCGACGCGGAGCGGGGCGGTCCAGCTGCAGACGCCGTCGCCGTCGCGGGGCGGCATGGGCTGGTAGTCGCTCGTCCAGGAGAAGCCGTTGCCCGTCACGCGGACGCGGAACGCGGTGAACGTGTTGTCGCCGTTGCGCCACGAGAACGTCGGGGCGGGCGTGTTGATCGTGACGGGGCCGGGAATCGCGACCGGCTGGGCGCGCGTCGAGCCGAACTTGCGGACGATGGCCTTGCAGAGCGCCATGCCGTTCGTCGTGTTCTGGGCGACGATGTTGCCGGGGCCGACGTACACCGTGTAGAACACGTTGGTGAACAGCGCGGGCGTCTTCCCGTCGGCGAGCTTCGTGCCCTCGAGCCGCTTCACGAGGTTGGTGAACTCGGGCTGGTTCGCAAGCGCGGAGGCGTTCCAGTCGAGGTCGAACTCGTTGCCGGGCATGCTGAGGATGTCGGCCTCGGTCAGGACGGGATGCCCGTCGGGCGTGAGGTCGAGCACGCGGTCGTAGACGATCGCCATGTCCTGGGCGGACAGCAGGCCGATGTCCATGCTGTCGACGGCGAAGCGGGCGATCCGGACGCGGACGCTGTCCTTCGCCTCGGCGACGTTTCCGCCGGGGACGTCGAACACGTCGGCCGAGTCCTTCATGAAGAGCTGCTCGCGGTCGGTCGCCGCCGCGCCGTCGCCCGTGCCGGCGGCGCCCGCGCCGGTGTCGTCGGCCGCGGCGGAGCCCTTCGTCAGGTCGTAGCGCGGAGCGATGACGGACGTGTTGGTCAGCTCGATCGTGGCCTTCGCGTAGTTCCAGCCGACGTCGACGTTGCGGGCGATGCCGTAGGGCTCGCCGGGCGTGTACATGCCGTTGCCGTCGAAGTCGTAGAAGGCGATGAACGTGTTCAGGCCCTCCTTGACGTGGCCGAGCGAGTTGTTGGTCGCGCTGCGCCTGTCGGCCTCGGCGAGATAGTACGTCGTGACGTTGCCGCCGGTGATGAGCTTCGACTGCCAGTTGACGCGGACGTAGCTCTTCTGGAGGTTGTAGATCGACAGCCACGGCTCGCCCGAGCCGGGCGTCGAGATGTCGCCGACGATGGCGCCCTCCGGCGGGAACGCGGCGAAGTCGATCCTGATCTCGCCCGTGCGGTAGTCGATCGTGCCGAGGGACGTCGCCGTGTCCAGCTGGCTGACGATGTCGCCGGTCGACAGGTCGTCGTTGCGCGGCTGGTCGATGATCATGCCCTCCCAGAGGGCCGTGATCGGGTCGGTCACGAAGCCCTGCTGGGTCTGCTCGTTGTAGAGCACCCACGACAGGTCCTTGAACTCGAACTTGACCGTGCCGGGCACGACGCTGCCGGGCGAGAGGTGCAGGAGAACCTCGCGCAGCGGGTTCATGCCGAAGTACTTCACGCCGGTGACGATGTTCGAGTTGCCGTTCTCGGCGACCGCAACGCTGCCGCCGCCGCCGAGCGTCCAGACGGCGTCGGGGATCGTCGCGAGGGTCTGGTCGCTCCAGGCCTTGACGACGACCGGCTGGTCGCCGATGCTCTGGTTGCCGTGGTAGGCGACCGTGAGCTCGATCGTGGGAACGGGGTACTCGTCCATCTGGACGGCGTCGACGCTGAGCGAGCCGAGGACCGTCGGGTCGGTGCCGCTCTGGAACTCCGCGTAGTTCGACCAGCCGTCGCCGTCGGCGTCGCCGTCGGGATCGTAGGCATACGGGGAGACGCCGTCGTTCCTGACGAGGTAGTCGGACTCCCACTGGTCCTTGATCCGGTCGTGGTCGGTGAAGATCTCGCCGACGTAGAGCTGGCCGAGGCGGTGGAAGTAGTCGGACACGTTCGGGTTCACGCTGAACGGATTGTCCGGCGCGAAGCGGAGCCACTTGTTGCCGCCGTCCTTGAGGTGGAAGACCTCGGAGAGCATGTACTCGACGTAGTTCGACAGGCCGTCGCCGTCCGCGTCGCCTGCGGCGTCGCTGACCGCGAAGAGGTTCTGCCACCAGTCGAGGAGCCCGTCGCCGTCGCCGTCGGCCGTCGCGACGTAGGCGTCGTCGACGGAGCCGTCGGGCTGCATGCCGCGCGCGAGGTCGCGGAGGTACGCCTCCCAGGCCGGGATCATCGCGCCGGACGACGCGTCGGGATAGGCGACGAGCTTCGCCCAGTCCTCCGCGCTGTCCTTGTCGAGGCCCTGCTCGGCGTAGAGGTCCTCCCACCAGTCGGGCAGGCCGTCGCCGTCCGCGTCCGCGCCGGTCTGCGACCAGGCGTCGGCGACGCCCTGGCCGTCCCACATCGCGGGGCAGGTCTTCGCGTACGCGCCGCCCATCGGCAGCAGGTCGGACGTGCCGATGAAGTCGGAGCGGATCTCGAAGTCGTACCGGTGGACGAGGTCGAGCAGCGTCTCGTTCCCGGGGTCGGCCGCAAGCGCCTGGTTGAGCGCGAAGAGCCGCTGGTAGCGGTCGCCGATGTAGTCGTAGTAGTGGTACGGCATCGCGCCGTTCGCGAACGTGTACTGCGACAGGCCGTGCGCGGTCGACAGGGTGTAGTAGCCGCCGAGGCGCTGGGCGTAGAGGAACGAGTCGACGACGCTGCCGTCCATGACCGGCAGGTGGTGGACCGCGTTCTCGACCCACGGCACGACGGTGTAGTCGTCGTAGACCGTGCTCCTCGTCTCGCAGGCGTTCCACCACCCGACGTTCTGGCTGAACGCGGCGGGCGCGCTGACGAGCTGCCCGGCGACGGCCGTCGCGAAGCCGGACGGCGCCTTCGCGACGTCGGACGCGTTCACGGCGCCCGGAAGGGTCGAGAAGTCGTAGAGCTGCACGAGCTCGGCGGTCAGGTTCTTGAGGCCGTCGTTGTCGTTGCGGGAGGCGTCGGCGTCCTCGCTCAGGAGATGCGTGTAGACCTCCAGGCGGTTCGTCGCCGCGTCGTCCATCGACATGCGCCTCTTCCAGGACGCCGCGATCTCGGACTCGGTGCGCGCGCCGTCCCAGACGCGGACCTCGTCCACGTAGCCCTGGAACCACTCGTCGCGCATGGCCGCGTACGTGCTGGTCGCGGCGGTGAAGGCGGCCGCGCCGCCGGCGCCGAAGGCGACCGGGCGTCCGCCGATGAAGAACGCGGCGGGCGTCACGTTGTAGACGGCGGCCGTGAACGTGTTGGTATAGGTCGGATCCTGCACGATCCCCGTCACGCCGTTCGCCGGGATGAGCGTCGTGGCCGCGCCCGCGCGCTCCCTGCCGTCGACGTACAGGACGAGGCGCCTGCCGTCGTACGTGAGCGCGACGTGCGACCAGTCGTCGAGCGGGAGCTCGGGTCCGTACACCGTCTGGCAGCTCACGCCCTCCTTGCGGCCGGACTCGATCGCGTCGTTGTTGTCGAACATGCCGTACACCCTGCCGTCTTCGGCGAGGCCGATGCGGAAGTTCGCGCGGATGGCGCCGTCGTCCTTGTTGATCGCGTCGTAGTCATAGACGCAGGAGCGCTCGAGGATCGTCTGCTCGCCGGTCTTCTCCGGCCTGACCCACGCCTCGACGGTGAACTGCCTGAAGAAGTCCACCGCGTTGATCCCGCGGTAGTTGGGATCGCGCGTCTGGAGCCACGACCCCGCGCCGTCGAGATACAGCGCCTGGCGGCGGAACGGGTCGTCGAAGTTCAGCGGGTCGGTCGGCGCGCGGAACGTCCTGACGATCTCGCGTCCGTCCGCCGTCCAGTCGTTGTCCGTGTCGTAGCCCTCGTTCTCCTCGAACGCGCAGATGTAGCCGGCCGTCCCGCCGAGGGGCGCCGCGACGGAGAACGGATCGTCCTCGAGCGGCGTCTGGGCGGACAGGAACGGCAGGGCCGCGACGGGGAAGGTCGACACGTAGTACTGCGTCACGTAGCTGTTCGGCGAGCTCGTGTCGGTGTACCACAGCGGCGTCGGGTCGGTGTGCGGCTCGTTCGGGCTGGCGAGGTTCGCGGTGAGGCGCTCGCCGTCGTTCCTGAGGCCGTCGCCGTCGGCGTCGATCTCGCCGGCGCCCATGATCCACGGATAGAGGATCGGATCGGCCATCGGCCTGCCCTCGACGGCGCCCCAGCCGTTCCAGGCGTTGTAGAACGCGTGCTGCGGGAACGGCGGCGGGAGCATGCCGTACGCCTCCCAGATCACGTCGCGCTGCGGCATCACCAGCGGGCTCGGCATCGGGACCGTCGTGCCGAGCAGCGGGTTCAGGGCGTGGAACATCTCGTAGTAGTCGTCCATGCCGTCCATGTCGGTGTCGGCCAGGCGCGGGTCGGTCGAGACGTAGGAGCCTCCGGCGCCGAGCGTGAACGCCACCGTGCCGGCCGGCGGCAGCATGACCGACGGCTGTATCGTCAGGCAGCAGACCATCATGTCCCAGTCGTGGGCCGGCGCGCCGAAGTAGCCGGAGGCGATCCACGTCGCCGCGTTGAAGGCGTTGGTGGCCGACTCGGGATAGCCGGCGTCGATGCACGCGAGCGCGAACTGGTCGGCGTCCTGCATCATCGTCACGAAGCCGAGGAACGTCCCGTCGGGCATGCGGCCCATGAGGGGCGTCGTCGCGTCGTCGTAGCGGAAGTGGCGCACCTGCTGGACAAGGTACTCCTGGCTGTTCTGGAGCCCGTCGTGGTCGAAGTCGACGTCGCGGAGCGTCCCGAGCAGCGGGTCGTAGGAGTTGGCCTCCTCGTTGGCGTCGGTGCACGCGTCGCCGCCCCACGTGGCGTCCATGCCGCCCGCGATGTAGACGACCGCGGGGGGCGTGAAGCCGGCCGCGTCGAGCCCGTCGGCGGTGAACGTCGCCGGCGCGATCTCGATCTCGACCTCGGCTGCGGCGGGGCCGACGTACTGCCGGGTCGTCGCGTCGACGGGAATGCCCGCAAACTGCATTTCCCACGCGTCGGGGAGGCCGTCCTTGTCGGTGTCGACGGTGCACGGGTTCATGCCGCCGCCGCGCACGCACGTCGTGATGGAGTCCTGCGGGTCGCCGTAGATGAACGTCATGCCGGCGATCTCGATGCCGACGGCATACGTCGCCCCGCCGTTCGCGAACGTGCCGAGCCACGCCTCGCCCTCGGCCCCGTCGAGGACCGTGTCGCCGTCCGTGTCGTAGCCGTCGAGCACGCCGTTCAGCATCTCGCCCGGATTCGTCGGGAAGAACTTGTTGAACCAGCCGGTCGCGTTGCCGGGGTGCCGCGAGTAGATCGACTCGCAGCTCGCGTACGCGTTGCACGAGTCGGTTCCCGCGTACTCGTCGGCGTAGGAGAGGCCGTCGTTGTCGAAGTCGCGCCGGTTGACGGGGCCGAAGCCGTCCTCCGCCGGCGGCGGACCCGCGTTCGGCGAGCGGCTGACGTAGAGCTCCCAGCCGTCCGGCACGCCGTCGCCGTCGGTGTCCGCGCCGTGCCCGATGCGCACCGTCTTCGCGCTGCCGGCCTGGGCGAACGCCTCCGCAAGGTACTCGGCGATGTTGGCCGTCACGTAGAGGTTGGTGGCCGCCGTTCCGGACATGGCGGAGCCGGCCGCGTTCGTCGCGTTGAGAAGCGCCTCGATGTCGGTCCGGGCGAGCGAGATGGTCGGCATCGTCGTGCGGTTCGCCAGCGCGGTCCAGATGTTGTCCCCGATGCCCGGGTCGCCGACGAGGGCGACGCCGTAGTCGAGGCGGTAGCGCATGACGAGGTATTCGTCGTAGTCGCCGTACGGGGAGGTGTTGACCGCGATGCCCGTCGAGTCGAAGAGGGAGAGCTCCCTGTTGACGGACGGATCCCACCTGTTCGCGACGTAGCCGCGGGCCGTCATGTTCCAGCCGGTGCGCGGATCGAACCCGAACGCCGTCCTCACCTGGTCGTGGATGAGGATGTAGTCGAGGTTTTCGAGAATCGTGCCCTCGGCGAGCGACCACTCCGTGTCGGGCATGATCTGCTCGAGCATCGGACGGCCCCAGTGCCAGAACGGCGGGTTGTCGTGGACGACCTCCTCCGCCAGCGTCAGGCCGTAGGTGTAGGGCGCCTCGTTGCCCTCTTCGTCGACGACGGTCTTCGCGTGCGCGACGAGCGCCTTGGACAGCGTCACGTCGTGGACGAGCACGGCGACGGCCTCCCCGTACGGCTGCGCCCCCGGCATCGTGTCGTCGAGCGTCAGCACGTTGTCCCCCCACGGATCGACGTAGTAGTAGAGCGGATAGTTGTCCTCGCCGTCCTCGTTCTGCGCGTCGGGCGTGACGACGATGAGGCCGAGCGAGTCGTACGTCTGCCTGTCGGCGTAGTAGGGGTCGCCGATGGGCTCGAACCTGTAGTCGCCCTCGCCCGTCAGCTCGTCGTAGGGGCGGAGCTCGCCCTTGACGTCGAAGAGCACGTACCCCGGCACGATCTCGACGCCGAAGTACGACTCAAGGTCGCAGTAGGCCATGAAGTCGCCGTCCGAGTTGCCGGTCTTCGACGCGAAGAGCGGATCCAGCGACATCATGACCTCCCAGCCGTCGCTCATGTGGTCGCCGTCGGTGTCCCAGTGGCAGGGGTTCGTGCCGATGAGAAGCTCCTCGAGGTCCGTGAGGCCGTCGTTGTCGAAGTCGGGGCTGTAGCCGTCCGCGGCCGTGTCGACCGGCACGCACGGATGGAACCGCTCCATCACCTCGTCGCGCGTGATCTCCGTGCCGCGCAGGATGTCGGCCGTGTCGAAGCGCTCGAACAGATACCGCTGCCCGGCGCGGGGCACGCCGAGCGTCGCCTTGATCTCCCCGTCCTCCGCGTAGGCGCGGCTCCACACCTTCGCCTGGTACCAGAAGAAGTACTCCCAGCCGTCGGGCAGGCCGTCGGCGTCGGTGTCCTCGACGGTCGGGTCCATGCGGAACGCCTCGCCGGTCCCGCGCGGCTCGGGGCTCCAGAAGCCGAGGTCGAAGCCGTCGTCCTCCGTCCAGTCGGTCCCGTTGACCTCCCTGAAGTAGTCCTTGTAGGCGCGCGCCTCGTCCTCGCTGAACGACACGTCGCTGCGCGCGATCGACGTCTCGTTGAGGCCCTCGTGGAAGCCGCGGACCTCGAGGCGGTTGTCGAGGGCGTAGTCGAACGGCGCGTAGCTCGAGCCGCCCCTGTTGTAGATCTGCGCGTTCTGAAGCGCGCGGGCGATGCTCGGCAGGTAGTCCTCGTCGGGGTTCGAGGCCGCGATGTTGACGAGGTCGCCCTCGAGGTCGTCCATGCCGGTCGACGCCTGGATGAGCGACTGGCCCGTTCCCCAGACGGTCGCGGCGTAGGCGTCCGGCACGCCGTCCTGGTTGATGTCGCCGAGGTTGTCCGCGACCCGCCATTCCTTCGCGTAGACCGCCTCGACGATCGTCTCGAGGTAGGCGCCGTCCTCCGTCTGCTCGTTGGGCAGCGGGACGCGGCCCATGCCGGGCGCGCCGCCCGTCTCGGGCGAGATCGTCTGCCCGAGCACGGTGTCGGAGGGCGTTCCGCTCTCGTCAAGCGTCGTGAGGATCCAGAGGTAGAAGAAGCTGTCCTTCCCGTCCGCCGGGGCGTACGTGTAGTAGTCGGTCAGCGCGAGTTCGGCCGTCTGGTTGCCGACGGTGTTGACGGGGATGTCGCGCGGACTGTCGAGCGAGCCGTCGTCGCGGGTCGGGTTCGCGGCGTCGTCCGACACCTTGTAGCCGAACGCGAAGGCGTTGACGTTCGCCGCCTTCGAGCAGTTCCACGTCAGCTCGAAGTTCTCGGCGGACGAGAACGTCGCGCCCGCCACGAACGTGTGGCCCTCGCCGAGGCCGCCGCGCAGGCGCATGCGCGCATAGCGCTGCGAGAGCTTCGACGTGGTGGTGCCGCCGGACGGCCCGGTGGAATACGTCTTGAGGAACTTCGAGGGCTCGACCACGTAGAGGTACGTCCAGGTCTGCGAGCCGCCGTCCTTGTCCGTGATCGTCACGGTGACGACCTGCTCGCCCTGCCTGGAGCCGAAGTTCGGGATGAACTTGCCGCTCCCCGGCTCGGTGAGGAACCGCCCCTCGGCCTCGGCGTTGTCGCAGCCCGAGAACGTCACGTGGATGCCGGTGCCGGTCACGCCGTCGTCCGTCCATTCGGTGCTCCAGTCCCTGTCGACGTCTTCCTTGACGCTCCAGCGGATCGGATACTGCGTCGCCGCGCCGCCCGCGACCTTCCACGCGTTCGTGTTCTCGAGCGTCATGTCGCCGAAGGTCGGCTTGGCGTTGATGACGGTGACCTTCGTCGGCTTGGAGGTGAGATAGTACTCGTTCGCCGCCGCGCCGCTCGTCGGGAGGACGTCGCCGTTGATGACGAACGACACGATCCTGAAGCCATAGATCGACGCATTGTCCGTGCCGTCGAGCTCGGCGTAGGCAATGGACTCCTTCTTCTTGTTCTGGCTGAGCGTGACGCGGTAGTAGTCGCTGTTCGGGTCGTACGGATGCTCGGGGTCGTCGAGGGCCGCGAGGATCAGCTCGGCCTCGGCCGCGCTCAGCGCGAACCCGGCGTCAAGCTTGAGCACGCCCGGGTTCGGCTTGCCGGGCGACGTCTCGGAAACCTGGACGAGAACGTCGAGGCTGCCCGCGTACTTCGGGTCCCAGTAGCCGACGCCGACCGAGAACTTCCTGTACTCGAGGGGATTGTCGCCCAGCCTCTCGACGAGGGCGATCTCCTCGTCCTGTTCGCCGTCGCCGTCCAGGTCGGGATGTTCGACGGCCGGCTGGGCGAGCACCGTCACGTACACCGTGTACGTGATCTCGCTCCAGTCGTCCATGTCCTTGTCCTTCACCTCCGCCGTGACCGACCACACGCCGGCGGCCGGGAAGGCGTACTCGAACGGCGTGGTCTTCGGGTTGCCCCCGAGGGTGACCGGGTCGTCGTAGACCGTGCCGTCGGCGAGCATCGCCGTCCAGCGCACCTGGAAGGGATGCGTGTCGTTCGTCAGGTCGTACGTGCCGGGGTCGTCGACGTAGAGCGTGAAGCTCTGCGTCTGGCCCATCGGCAGCTTGTTGTTGAACTGGTAGCCGTCGCCCGTCGCCTTGATGCCGTTCATCTCCATTCGCTTGATGGTCGGCTCGACGTTGTTGATCGTGATCGTCAGGTAGTTGGAGTCGTACCCCTTGATCCGCTTCGTGTCGTCGGTCCCGTCCCAGTTCTGCTCGCTCGAGAGCACGACCTCGAACGTGACCTTGAGGCCCGGCTTCGCGTAGCCGTCGAGAAGCGTGACGAGGCCCTCGATGTCCTGCATCGAGTTGTTGACCGGCAGGCCCTCGGGGTTTTCCTGCCCGATGATGCAGTTGTAGCTCGCGCACGAGAACATCCCCGGCTCGGCGTTCGAGCTGGGCTTGAGGTAGGCGTAGATCGTCTCGCCCGTCTCGTTCTTCTCGGAAAGCGTGATCTTGAAGCCGGCCGTGTCGCCCTCGGTGAAGGTGCGCTGCTCGGCGGTGAAGTCCTCGTCCCAGGACGAGACCTTGACCGTCCGCGCCTCCTTGACGTCGGCGAGGAACGTGCGGATCTCGCTCTTCTTGGCGCTGCCCGTGTTCGGGTTCACCGGCGCGACGACGTAGACCTGGCTCTCGAGGTTCTCGCCCGAGGCCGTGTACTTGAGGATCGGCTGGTCGGTCGTCTTGACCGGGTTGCCGGGGTCGGTGAGGTCGAGCCGGTAGAGCGCGCCGCCGTCGCCGACGTAGTACGCGCCGTCAAGCTGGACGAACGTGTCGCTGCTCCTGTACTTGACGAAGATCTTGTAGCCCGTCGCCGTGTCGTGCGTGTCGGCGAACGTGTCGCTCACGGCGATCGTGAACGGATACTCGTCGTTGCACGTCGTCGAGACGGCCTTCGAGCCCTCGGACGGGGCGATGATCGCCGTCGTCTCGGCGGAGACGTTGATCGACTTCGAGCCCTTCTCGGTGATCGCCGCGTCGGCCGCCGGGTCGTCGACGATCGACGACTGGAACTTGATCTTCGCGCCGCCGAGGGTGTGCGTGTCGGCGCGGAGCGCGAAGACGTAGATCGTCTGCTTGTCGGTCGACTCTGCCGGGATCCTCACCGTCGGAAGCGCCGCGTCGCTGCCGTCGACGTTCGGCTCGTCGATCGTGTCGGAGGTCGTGCTGAACCGGAGGTACTGCTTCCAGTCGGCGCCGCTGCCGTCGGTGAACTCGGGCGTGATGCGCACGTCGATCGCGTTCTCGTAGCCCTGCGAGAGGTAGACGTTGAGGACGGCCGCGTAGGTCGTGTAGTTGCCGCTCGCGACGGCCGTCGCGCGGTCGCACTCGACGACGACGCTCGGCGGCATCGGCTCGATGCACTTCACCTTCGCCGTGAGGAAGTCCGTCAGGCGCTGGGTCGTCTCGCTGTTGAAGTTGTACTGCGGGTAGGCGCTCAGGACGAGGTTCGCCGTCCGCCCCTCGCCGCCGATGGCGCCGCGGATCGCGAAGTCGGCCGGCGTGACCTGGCCGCCCGCGAAGGTGACGGTGCCGACGTGCTTGGGCTCCACGTCGCCCGCCGAGTTGACGCGCATGTTGACGACGTTGTCCGTGTCGACGTAGAAGGCGTCCTCGTTCTCGGACCAGACGTAGAGCGACACGGCGTTCGTCGACGGCGCGTCGGCGACGAGGCGGGGCGCGACGCCGCCGCCCGTGATCGTCGAGTTCTCGTGGACCGACCTCCAGTAGTCCGCGCTCTCGTCGTCGTCGGAGAAGTCGATCGTCTGGACGTAGAAGCCGCAGGCCGAGAGCGTCGTGTTGTTGCGCCAGGTCGAGACGACGTCCGACTCGGTGACGGGCGGCTGCAGGGGGTTCTTGATGCGCCACGAGCAGGCGACCGTGTTCGTCGTCGTCGTGCCGTCGCCGTTGTCGGACGTCTCGTCGTACACGAAGTTCCAGAAGGAGCGCAGGGGGTTGAAGGCGTACACGCCGCTGCTGTCGGACGTCGAGGGGTACGTCTCGGTCGCGTAGTCCGACTCCTTCGCCGCAAGGACGATCGGCAGGGCGAAGTCGCCCGGCTTCGTCGTGTACTTGAAGACCAGCTCCGTCGAGAAGTCGCCGTTCGCGGCGTACGACACGAGCGTCGCGTAGTCGAGGCGGCCCGAGACGTAGATGCCGATCTGCATCGGCTGGAGGTACTCGGCGATGTCGGGCGAGCCGATGCCGGTGTACTTGATGTACCAGCGGTTGCCGTTGGGACCCTCGGGGTTCCGCGCGATCAGCCGCATCTTGAAGTAGAAGTCCCGGCCCGCGCCCACGGGATGCGCGATGTCGGCCACGCCGGCGGACAGCTCGACGCCGTTCTCGTCGCATGGACGGATGTCCAGGATGTCGCCGGCTGCCTTTGCGGAGAACCCGGCGAACAGCCCGAGCGCCGCGGTCAGAACGAGGGAGGTCAGTTTCTTTTTCATGTTAGTTGTCCTTCTGCTTCAAATTGCCCTTCTTTGCGTCGATCGCTTCGTTCTCGCGGCGAATCCTGTCGCGCACGATGGTCTGCGAAAGAATGCGGTTCTTCTCGAACTCGGCGGCCTCGGCCTCGAGGCGCGCGCGCAGCTCGGCGTACTTCGCGGAGTTCGTCTCGTCGCCGAGCGCGGCGATCTCGGCCCGCGTCGCGGCCATGCGGCGCATGACCGCCTTCTGGTCGTCGCGCTGCACCTTGAGCTGCCGAAGGTAGTCGGGGTCCTTCAGCCGCGCATACGGCTCGTCGTAGGGATCGGCCGGCGCCGCGGGACCGCCCCGCCCGCGCGCGAGGGCGAGGGCGAGCGCAACCGCGGCCAGCGCGGCCAGGGCCGCGCCGACGGCAATCGCAACCGTCTTTTTTCGCTTACTGTTCATAGTAGTTCACCTGCTGAAGGACCTCGACGCCGAGGGGCCGCTTCCGGGCGTCGATCGACCAGGAGTACCCGATGGCGCACGGCCCGTGCTCGTTCCACCAGTCGACAAACGGCTTGTACGCCGAGGGGTTCTCGATCTCGACGCGCGTAAGGCCCTCCGCCGTGAAGGAGTCCGGCTGGAAGACGAAGAGGCGCAGCGGCGCGTTGTTCACCATGTTGGTCTCCTGCGTGTAGCCGTTGAGAAGCCGCCCGGTGACCTTGAACGTCACGCTCGGCCAGTCGCCCGCGCTGTCGTCGTAGCCGAGCGAGCTCGACTTCGGCTCGACGCCGCGCAGCGCATAGGGCGTCCAGTGCGTGCCGAAGTCGTTGACGCCGCGCCTCGTCGCCGGCGCCTCCGCGGCCGGGCTCTCGTTCGTGATCATCAGGTAGACGTCCACGCGGACGTTCTCGTAGGCCTCGCCGCCCGCCGGCTCCACCGGAACCGGCGTCACGTCGCCCATCCCCCCGCGAAGCGCGAGGTCGCCCGCCGTCGGGTCCATGTCGAGCCAGTACATCTCCGTCAGCGTCAGGTCGCGGACGAACAGGCCGTTCCACTGGCGGTACTTCGCGAGCCTGATCTCGCCGTCCTCGACGTTCGCGAACGGGTTGCCGTAGAGGTCGGTCCCCCCCTCGAGCCAGTCGACGATCGCCTCGCGGTACGGATTGTCCTCGCCGACGCCGAACTCGTCCGCGAACATCGGGTTCGGCGCCGCCGTCGCGACGACCACCACGTTGTTCGACGCGCCCCGGCCGACGTCCGAGAGCTCGTATTCGTACGGCTGCTTCGCGTTCGTCCGCGCAAGCGACCCCGTCGCCGAGACGCCGTTCGTCGTCGCCGAGCCCACCACGTACCACGGGTCGACCCTGTAGAGGACGTTCGTGCCGCGCGCGCTGCCCTTCTTCACCGAGACGAGCTGCATGGCGTTCGTGAAGGTCGCGCCGTCCCACTGGCCGATGTGGCCGCCCGAGACCGTCAGGTACACGAGGATGTCCTCGCCGCTCGGGACCGGGTGGTCCGGGTCGATCGACTGCCCCTCGTTGCGGCGGCCGGGCGTCTTCGCCATCGTGCGGTTCCAGTCGTTCGTCGTGGAGCCGTTGCCCTGGAAGACGCCGAGCGAGTTCGGCTCGCCGCCGTCGTCGTCGACGCCCACGTAGAAGAACCGGGCCCCCGCCATGTTCGCGTTGAGGAAGTTGACCGTGTTCGTCGGATGGTACGCGGCGAGGTAGGTCGGGAGGTCCCACCACCAGTTCGTGCCCATCGCCACGATCTCGTGCTCGACGATGCCGCTCGCGCGGACGAGCTGCAGCGCGAACGGCCGCGTCGCGACGATCTCGGTGTCGCCCGTCGAGTCGCCCGACATGTTCGTCAGATTGGGGGTCTCGAGCTGCCAGACGCCGTCAAGCGTGCCGTCTTCGTATTTGAGCCGCCCGGTCGTGCGCGCCTGCCGGTTCGCAATCACGCGGAAGACCATGTTGGCCTCGGGGTCGATCCACTGCGCGTCCTTCTTCCCCTCGAGGTCGCGCATGCCGAACTCGGCGAGCGTGTTCGTGACGATGAGGTCGTTGCCCATCTGGGCCTCGAGGAACCGGAGGCTCCAGCCGGAGAGGTCGGCCTCCGGCGGCTGGGCGACCTCGACGAACTGGCAGGTGGCGTCGGAGTTCTGGAGCGAGTCGTCGAACAGCCCGAAGACGTTCACCTCGTTGATCCACGCCCAGCCGGGCGCCACCGTGTCGAGGATGTTGTACGCCGCGAACGCGCCGCTCCCGCCGAGGCTCGCGTTGTAGTCGAGCGGGCGGTACCAGTCGGGGACCTTCCAGTCGGCCCCCGAGAGCCAGTTCGTCGTCGCGACCGTCGAGCCCTTCGTGTAGTAGACGACCTCGAGCGTGTACTGCACGACCGTCGGAGCGCCCATCGACATGCCGACCACCGCCTCGGGGCTCGTGCGCTGGCTCGAACGGTAGACGTACCGGCCCTCCTCGCCGCCCGTCGCCTGCGAGAGCCAGGCCGACTTGTGGCCGGGAAGGTCCTTCCAGCGCTCGTAGCCCCAGGGCTTGACGCCTCCGGTGACCGAACCGCCCCCCTGGTCGTACCAGTGCAGCCGCACGCGCGGCTTGCGCGAGAAGTCGATGTCGTCCGGCAGCTGCGCGCCGTAGATCTCGCACTGGACGCCCCACGCCTCCTCGCAGAGCGGCTGCTCGAGCGGGCTCGGCACGTTCGGGACCTCGGCCGTCCCCGACATGTCGCTCTTGAAGCAGCCGACGTTCCTGAAGCCCATCCGCGCGCGGACCGCCTCGCTGACGTACACCTCGTCCAGCAGGACGCGCTCGGCCCTGTCGACCCCCGGCGGCAGGCTGTTGCCGCCTCCGGAGGCGGCCTCCTGCACGCCCGCGACGCCGACGACCGCGAGGCGGAACGCCTTGTACGCCTGGCCCGGGTCGGTCTTGTAGCTGTACGTCTCGTAGTACGCGTTCGAGACCGTGAACACCCCGCCGTCAAGCTTCTTCCACGTGCCGTCGTCCGTCTCCGACGCGTCCGTCGAGCCGAACACGACGACCGTCGCGTCCGGATCGGACGCGGCGTACTTGCGCGCCTTGAACGAGACCTCGCCCACGACGTTCGAGGTGAACGTCGGCGTCTGGATGAACGGCTTGTGCGGGAGGTACGACTCGCGGTCCGCGACGTCGATGCGCGAGACCGAGAAGTTCGCGTCGACCGAGTTGTTGAGCGCCGCCGAGAGGCCGGCGTCGCCCGTCGTCGCCGCGTAGTCCGAGAGGAGCATCTTCCTCTCGGTATCCGCGTCGCCGCCGACCGTGCGCATGTTCCAGCCCCACCAGCTGTGGACGTCGACCGCCGGCTCGTCGCGGCAGACGACGTCGGTGATGTAGATCTCGCCGAACTTCGTCTTGTCCGTCGTGTTCGCCGCCGCCGCGACGACGTTCGTGCTCATCAGGATGCGCATCGCGCCCGGCACGTCGTGCAGGCCGACGTAGGCGTTCAGGACGCCCGACGCGCGCTGCGAGACCGTCATCGTCGAGAACGTGAAGTTCGTCACCGTCGTCCAGACCGCGTCGCTGAACGAGAGGTCGTACCCGTCGATCATCGTGTAGTCGACGCCGTTCGTCGCGATCTGCAGCTGGAGGACGACGTTCTGCTGCGCGTTCTTGTACCCGACCGAGATCATCCCGAGGCCCTTGCCGCGGCTCGTCCCGTCGCCGCCCTTGCCGTCGCGCTTGTAGCCGTCCATCAGCGGCGCGCGGATCGCGCACGGCGTCTCGAGGTTCGAGCGCTTCGCGCTCATCAGGACCATGTTGTCGACGATCCAGCACGACGTAAACACGAAGTTCGAGTAGCCGTTGACGTCGGCGCGGCGGTCCGGGGCGGCCCAGTCGGGCAGGTACTGCGACACGCCCAGCACGCCGTCGGAGTTCCAGTCGCCGCCGCGCCACTGCCTGAGCGCCACCGAGTCGATCACCACGTCCGTCCTCACGTCGTCGATCGACCCCGCCACCGCGAAGCGGACCGAGCAGTCCTTCGTCGAGTAGAGCGGGACCGTGAACTGGCCGCCGCCCGCGTCGGTGCCGAAGCTCCTGAGCGCGATGTTCGTGACCGGCGTCGAGCCCCAGTCGGCCCTCCCCGCCGTGCCGAGGTAGATCTGCAGGTCCTGCGCGACGGGCGCACTGTTGATGGCGTTGACGGTCGTGCTGCTGTTGACCGACGTCATCCGCCCGGGGATGAGGTTCCAGGCCGCGTCCTCCGTGCCAAGGCCGTCGCGCGAAGCGCAGTTTTCGACATTCTCGAGCGCATGGAGCGGCAGCCTCTGCTTGTAGAACGTCTGCACCTTGCCGGGGTCCGGATGGAGGTCGTCGTTCGGTCCGACCACGGTGTACGAGAACACGGGGCGCGCGAAGTAGCCGTCGCAGTTCGCCGACAGGACGCCGTACGAGCCCTTCTTGAGGCGCGACGCCGCGTTGTCGCGGAAGGAGATGCCGCACCACGAGTCGTTGTCGCCGGTAGACGCAGGAATCGGACTGTCGCCGAGCTGGACGGCCGTGCGGCGCACGCCCGCGATCACCCACGTGGTGTTGACTTCGTTGGAGACCGAGATGAAGAACGGCATGAACTTCTGGTTCGCGTTGTTGGCGAGCTCTGTCTGCTCGGCGACGTTGAAGATCGTGTTCGTCCACGCCGAGAGCAGGGTGGCCGTCTTGGTGCCCGAGGGGTTCACGGTCCAGCGGTACAGGCAGAGCCGCTGGCCCTTGTTGCCGCCCGGGTTCTTCGCAAGCTCCGTGCCGATCCACTCCCACCTGGCTTCGTAACAGCCCTTGTTCGGCAGGTAGTTCGCGACGAGCGAGAGCGACGCGTTCCCCGAAAAGCCCTTGTTCTTCTGGAGGTCGAACGCCGTTCGCGCCATGAACGTGTAGTTGGAAAGGTTCATGATGACGTCGCCGTAGTAGTAGGCGAAGTCCTCGAACTTGATGAACTGGCCGAGGCGCGCGTTGAAGGTGATCGACTCGAGGCCGCGCGGAGCCGCCGCCGCGTCGGTGAACTGGAGATAGCCCTTTCCGTTGCCCTCCATCTGGAAGGCCACGCCCGAGTTGTCCTTGTCGTTCTTGTACTTCTTCGACACCCACATGCCCGGACCGACGGTCCACAGGCCGTTCGTGTCGGAGGAGAACGGCTCGTAGGCCGGGCGGCCGTACATGTGATGGGACTGGACGTCGGCAAGCCCCGTCACGAACGACCAGTACTCGTTCGTCGCGGGCATCGTCCGCCAGTCCGAGAAGTCCTCCGTGAACGTCTGCTTCGTCGGCGAGACGCCCACCTTGTACTCGTTCGTCGTCGAGGTGCCGACGAAGATCGGGCCGCGCTTCAGCGAGTCGGTGCGGTTGAGCGCGTCGCTCCACCCGTTGAAGTCCTGGTAGTCGGCGTGGACGACCGTCAGCGACCGCGACGTGTCGTCGACCTGGAACATGACGTACCCCGTCACCGCGTCGAGCGCAAGCGTCGACCAGCTGTCCGCCGTGCCGTCCTGGTCGACCGAATCGCTGACCGGGAAGGCGGGGTTCTCCGTCGCGCAGGTCCAGTAGTTCGTCGACGCGGCGTAGTCGGCGTATTCCTCCGTCTGCCGGTCAAGGGCCTCGATGCGGTACGAGACCTCGCCCGTCTGGTCCTCCTTCGTCCGGATGAAGCCGCGCCAGCTGTGGTTGCCGACGAGCGACATGTGCGCGCGCTCGACTTTTCCCGACCCCGCCCGGCGGTAGACGATGTCGAGCCCCGAATACGCGCTCAGCCCCTCGCGGACGCGGAAGAACCAGTCCGTCCCGGCGCTCGGCTGCGAGGCGGCTCCGAGCCTGTTCGTGAGCGTGCCGCGCTCCTCGGTGTAGTCGATCGCCGCGTTCGCCGCGCCCGAGTAGTCGACGTACTCGTAGAACGGCGCCTGCAGCGTGTACTCGTACCAGTACTCGACGTCGCACGCCCGGCCCGGCAGCTCGAACGGCGCGATCGCCCTGAAGCCGTCGTTCGGGTTGAGGTCGACCTGCGCCCACTCGGAAACCTCCTGGTTCAGGTAGCGCCAGCGGTAGTGCAGCGTCGCGCCGGCGAAGAAGGCGTCCGTGTCGACCGCCGAGCCGTCGCCCGCGTTCACGTAGTACTCCGGCGTCGCGCGGCCGTAAACCGCCTCGTCGGCCGCCGACGGATACGGCACGCTCGTCGCAAGCTCCCAGCCGAGGACCCGCCCGCCCGTCTTCTCCTCGTCGAGACGCCCGGCCGACACGAGGTCGCCGCCCATCGCCGGAACCGACGCGATGATGTTGTCGAGGAGGATGAAGGAGGAGTTGTCGGCCGGCCATTCGCCGTCGCTGGCCGTCCGCCGGATGCGGAAGCGCACGGGACCCCTGACGTCGACCTTCGCCGCCACGCGGAAGAAGTTCTCGGCCGTGCCGCCCGTCCGGATGTCGAGCGTCAGCTCCTCGGTGTCGTTCGTCTTGACGAACTCGGCCGTGCCGTCGCGGCGGAACGGCGTCATCGCGACGGGAACCCACTGCCCCTCGAGGTTGCCGTACCAGTTCGTCGTGGTCGTAATCTCCTCCAAGTCGTCGACAACGTTCGTCGTCACCGTTACCGTGTAGCTGTTGATGTCCGTCGGCAGCAGACCCTCGACGGTGTTCGTGCAGATCTCGACGACGAGCCTGTAGTTCTCGTAGGCTTCGTTGTTGCGGCACCAGCCGTTCACCGCGTCGAAGTAGATCGTGCCGATGCCGTCCTCGAAGCAGGAGGAGTAGACGGCCGCGCCAACCATGTTGCGCATCACGACCTGGCCGGCCGTGTTCTGGCGCGCAGCGCCGACGCGCGACTTGAAGCTCTTGGACGTCGACGAGAACGGCAGGTAGTTCTGGTTCGCCGACAGCGGATCGGTTGCGCCCGTCGGATACGTGTTGCCGTGGCGGCAGTCGACCAGATGCCACAGGACGCGCTCGCCGCCCTTCGTCATCAGCTTGCATTCCGTGCACGGCTGGACATTGAACGGCAGTCCGGCGCCATCCATGTTGAGAAGCTCCCAGTAGGTGTTCAGCGTCGAACGCGTATCGCTGTAGCCCTGGTAGTCGACCGGACACTTCGTGTTCGTGTCGCGGTTCATCAAGAGGACGCGGCCGGAGTCGCCGTTCGTGCCGCCGATCTTCGTGTACGGCTTGCTCGAGAGGACGCGGATGTCGATCGTGTAGCTGATCGGCGCATAGCCCTCCGTCTCCGTCGGGAGGAAGAGCGCACGGTAGAAGCCCGCCTCGTCGATGTCGGCGGGGCTGGCGAACGTCCGGGACGGGTCGTAGACGGAGTAGATGACGTTCGTCACCCCGCCGAACGCAAGCGAACCCTCCGAGGTGAACGCGCCGGGCGCGTCCTGGGCGTCCCACGTCGTCTTGTCCATCGCCGGGACCTCGAGCCAGTAGTTGAGCTTGACGCCGTCGCGGCTGACGGGCGAGCTCTGCACGGCGAAGTCCTCGTCCGCGACCGTCGCGTACTCGGCGGCGGCCCGCTCGGCCGACTGAACGCCGTTGAAGAGGCGGCACTCGTCGTAGTAGCCGCACCACGCCTGCTCGGTGAGGGCGGCGTTGTTGCCGATGCACATCTTCTCGGTGCTCGAGACGACCGTCGCGACCGTGCCCTGGGCGGAAAGGACGCCGTTCGTGTAGACCCTGCCCGTGGTGCCGTCGTAGACGAAGAGGAGGTGGACCCACCCCGCCGTCGTCATCTCGGGCGCCGTGAAGGAGACGGCGTTGCCGCCGTTCGAGCCGCGCATCGTGCCCTGGACGAGCGAGCCGTTGTCGAACTGCACCTCCCACCCCGTCGTGTTGTCGTAGCTCCGCTTGCGCGAGAACGGACGCGGATAGCCCGCCATGCTGAGCGCGTAGAACCAGCCGCCGACGGAGAGCTTCGACTGGTCGGCGACGTAGCCGTTGTAGCTGTCGACCAGAAGGCCCGGGCCGTTGCCGTTGTTCTTGACGGCCGTCGCGGAGTTCCGGCGGGCCAGGCCGATCTTGCCCGAAACGCCGATCATCGAGGCGGTCTGGGCCGAGTGGGGCACGCCGTCAAGGCCATGGCCCGTCGCGTCGTGGGCGTTGCCGTTCGCCTCGTTCATGTGCCAGACGCCGATGTACGCCGACCAGACGTCGGACGCGTCGATCGCGGGAACCGTCCCGCCCTCCTTCAGGCACCAGTACATCGTGATCGTCGTCCCCTCGGGCGGAAGCGAGGGGATCTTGACCCAGACGAGCGACTCGCCGTTGACGTTCCACGTGTCGATTTCGTGCGACAGGAGGTTGCCGTCCGCGTCGATGAAGACGAGGTCCGAGCCGTCGGGCTTGACGCGGGAGTAGAGGAAGCCGTTCTGGCGCCGCTCGGAGACCCTCACGAGCGCGGGGAAGTCGGCCAGCGTCTCCGTCGCGCCGGCGCGCGCGCCGACGGCGATGTCGACATGGTCCTTGAAAAGCGTGCGGGGGTCGCTCCACATGACGAACGTCGCCGTCCTCTCCGCGCCGGCCCAGCTGGGCTTCCCGGGAATCGTCGCCCTGACGGTCCACACGCCGTCGAGGGCGATCGCCGTCGCATCGGTCAGCCATTCGGTGATGTCGGCCGCGTTCTCGCCGAAGCCGTACGAATACACCACGGTGTCGGCACCCCATTTCGCGCCGATCGTCGGCGCGTTCGGCGTCGTCCCGACGCGCCAGCCCGTGAGCGAAAGCGCGGTGATCTCGTTCTCCGCCGCGGCGATCGCCCATGTGCCCTCATAGGGCTCGGCCGTCGCGGGCTCGACGTCCCAGACGTAGTTCGTCGCCGTCTCGTTGCCGAGAAGGGAGATTGCAAAGGTGTAGTCGCCGCCGGCCGTCTCGCGGATCGTGCCGTCCGACACCTCGTAGCGCGTGTCGTCGAACGCGGCGAAGAGCGACTTTTCCGTTCCGTCGTAGGTGAAATTCTCGCCGGGGACGGGCCGCGCGACCTTCACCGGCGCAATCGTCCAGCTTCCGTTGATGGCGGCCGTCGTGCCGTCCGCCCACGTGGTGTTCTCGGCGTCGTTCAGCGTGGCGACGAACGGATAGGTTCCTGCATTGACGGCGTTCGTCACGCTGCCTTCCGACAGCTCGCAGTATTTGAGCGCCTCGTCCGTGAACACGACGCCGACCTGGTTCGTCTCACCGTAGACGAGCCCTTCGGCGACGACCGGCTTCTCGATCTTGCGCGCGACGATCTTCCACGTCACAGCCCTGACGTCCGTGCCGCCACCGAGCCACTCGAGGTCCGGACCCGGCTGAACGCGGAAGGTGTACTCGCCGACCGTCGTCGCGTTCGTCACGCCGTCGACGTAGGTGTAGGCAATGCCGAAATCGAGCGCCGCCTGGCTCGCGCCGTTGTAGACGAGATCGTCAATCGCCGGGACGGCCACCTGCGTCTCGACGAGCTGGGTGATGCGGACGATCACGACGCCGCTGCCGCCGGCGCCGCCCGGCGCCGTCGTTCCGCCGCCACCGCCGCCGCCGCCAAGCCCGGCCGTTCCGGCAAGGGCGCCGGCCGTCGTCGAGCCGCCCGTTCCGCCGCCGCCCATTCCGCCGACAATGCCCGCCGCGGTCAGTTTCGTTCGCCCGCCGCCGCCGCCGCCGGCATAATAAATCTCTTCTCCGGTGATGTCGCACGCTAGGCCGGAGCCGCCCCTGCTCTTTGCGGAAGACGAGTCCTGGCCAAGCTCGCCGGCGCCGCCGCCGCCGCCGCCATAGCCAGCAACAGAGCCCTTGCCACCCGCATAGCCCTGTTCGTCGCCAGTCGCACTGGAAGCTCCGCCTTCCTTGTTCACCTTTGCGGTGTCGTAATAGGCCGAACCCCCGCCGCCGCTACCGCCGGGGCGCCCCAGCGTCATGCCGCCGCCACCGCCGCCGCCGTGTGCAACAAGAGCGGAGCCGAAAGAGGAATTGTCGCCGTCTCCACCTTCTGCCGGCACGTCAGTCGACGTCGCTGCCTCACCGCCCGCGCCAACGGCAATCGCGAACGTTCCGGCGTCAAGAGCGGTCGTCGTCTCAAGATAGCCGCCCGCGCCGCCGCCGCCGCCCGCGCCGCCCGTCGTCGACGTGCTCGTGCCGCCCGCGCCGCCGCCGCCGACAACGAGGATGCGGGCGTTGGCGCGCATGCCCTCCCCTATCGTCAGCGAGCCAGGGGTTTGAGTGTCGGTATACTTGAGGACAAGGTTGTTGTAGTCGGTCTCGTCGGACACGACGCCGTCCTTGAGATAGATCACCGTCGGCGAACCAGCCCAGGAAACTTTCCCGGCGCTGACGAGCTCCTGCAGGCCCGCGCGCGCCGCGCCGGCACAGAAGCACGCAAGCGCCACAAGGAGCGCTGCAACTCTCTTCATGCTCTTCGCCATAGTTGTCAACTCGCTATAGACACAATGTTTTCAGGCCTTCTACAGGCTATCAACATGTTGCTGCGTGGATAACAAAACACTCCGCAGCGACGCGAAGCGACTTGTCTCCCACATGCAAACCTTTTGCATTATAGCACAATCTTGGTTCTTTGTGTGTGGGAATTTTTTGCGGGTTTCTTCGGGGGGCAACGAGTTATTTATGCAAAGTCATTACCAGCGAATGGCGCGGACAAATGGTAGGGGCGCGTCTCCGTACGCGCCCGAAATAGGACCTGGCGCGGCGGACGCCTCGGAGAGGCGTCCCTACCAGCAAATGACGCGGACGAATGGTAGGGGCGCGTCTCCGTACGCGCCCGAAAAAAGACCTGACACGACGGACAAATGGTAGGGGCGCGTCTCCGTACGCGCCCGAAAAAAGACCTGGCGCGGCGGACGCCTCGGAGAGGCGTCCCTACCAGCGAATGACACGGATGAATGGTAGGGGCGCGTCTCCGTACGCGCCCGAAAAAAGACCTGACACGGCGGACGCCTCGGAGAGGCGTCCCTACCAGAGAATTGACACGAGCGGTTGGCGAATGAATGGCTGGCGAATGAATGGTAGGGGCGCGTCTCCGTACGCGCCCGAAATAAGACCTGACGCGGCGGACGCCTCGGAGAGGCGTCCCTACCAGCGAATGACGCGGACAAATGGTAGGGGCGCGTCTCCGTACGCGCCCGAAAAAGGACGTTGCACGGCGGACGCCTCGGAGAGGCGTCCCTACCAGCGAATGACACGGACGAATGGTAGGGGCGCGTCTCCGTACGCGCCCGAAATAAGACCTGCCGCGGCGGACGCCTCGGAGAGGCGTCCCTACCAGAGAATGACGCGGACGAATGGCGGCGAATGGATGGCGAATGGATGGTAGGGGCGCGTCTCCGTACGCGCCCGAAAAAAGACCTGACACGGCGG
>Ga0310690_10001167_pt1 | contig 48640 bp, 37 predicted proteins | sample AusTroGonzalo_MG_2_FD_207661 | JGI IMG/M metagenome (GOLD analysis project Ga0310690, IMG submission 207661) | Bovine rumen microbial communities from tropical cattle in Woodstock, Queensland, Australia - Gonzalo_04 (v2) (version 2) | ecosystem: Host-associated > Mammals > Digestive system >... | reverse complement strand
ACGTGGCTGTCGATGATGCCCGGCATGATGAATTTACCGCCCAGGTCGGTGACGGGGCCCTCATAATCGGCGATGCCGGCCTCGTCTCCAACATAGACGAACTTGCCGTCTTTGACCACCAGGGCGTTGGCCTGGGGATGATTCTTGTCAGAAGTGAAGATTTTTGCGTTTTTAATGATGTGGTCAGCTTTCATGGTATGATTAGCTATTTTTGGTTTCCTTAACAAAACAGGCCACCAGACCGTAGGTGATGGTGGGACGGATCCAGATTTCGATGAGCATGTATGCGGTATACTCGTCGGTGGGCTCCAGGACGATATCCAGATTATAGAGTAGCGCAATGAACATATCCACGACGAAAATCAGCCAAAGGTTGCGTTTGGAATAGGTTTTCCAATCCTTTCTGGCATAGAAGTAGGTGAGCAGGATGATGAGCAGCACCGAAAGGGTCAGGCTCCCCAGATGGATGGAATAATAGGAGATGTGCGGTGCAAAGAGGATGTCCCTCAGAAGCACCGTGATGCCCACATTGACGGTGCACCAGTAGTTGAACTGCCGCGTAGTGATGGGACCGTTGAAGAAGTACATCCACATCATCACGATACAGGCAATATAGAACACGTTGAGCACCAGTTCGGGCCATGCGTTTTCCAGGCCGAAATGCCATACTCCGTAGAGCATTATGCCCACGGAGACAACAGCGGCGATGGCGGTAATCAATACGTTGAAGACGTCCGATTTGTTCTTAAATCTTATTCCCATATTGATATGTGTTAGGTTATTAGTTTTATTTTACGTTCAGGCACATCATGGTGAGGTCGTCGTTGGGCTCGGCCCCGTCCCTGTGTTTGTCGATGTCGGCCGTGATGTCCTCGATCACCTGCCGGGCGCTCTCGAAGCTGCAGTTCCTCAGGAAGGCGAGCAGGCGGTCGTCGCCGAACTGCTCGTGGGCGGGATTCTCGGCCTCGTTAAGACCGTCGGTATAGACGAACAGCGGCCGGCCCTTGATGTTCTCGATCTCGTCTCCCTGGAACTCCAGACCCGGCAATACGCCGATGGGGGCGTTGGGGTGCATCTGGATAAAGTCGCAGCCGTTTACGGGGTCTCCCAGGACGGGCGGGTTGTGGCCGGCGTTGCAGAACGACAGGTGACCCGTCTCCAGGTCCAGCAGGCCCAGGAACATGGTGACGAACATATTGCCCTCGTTGTCTTCTCCCGAAAGGGCGTCGTTGATGCGCGTGCAGATTTCGGCCGGGGTCATCCCCTGTTTGGCCAGTGTCTGGAACAGGCGGGTGGCCTGGGCCATGAACAGTGATGCGGGCACACCCTTGCCGCTTACATCGCCCACGGCGAAGTAGAGGTTGTGGTCCGTGAGCATATAGCCGTACAGGTCTCCACCTACTTCTCTGGCGGGCATCATGGAGGCATACATGTCCAGCCCCGGATAGATGGGGAACATGCAGGGCACCATGGACATCTGGATGTCCCGGGCAATCCGCAGTTCGCTCTCCATGCGCTCCTTGATGGTGGTGGTCTCTTCCAGCTGGTCGTAGGCTTCCTGCAGCGCCTCGTGGGCCTTGTGCAGTTTTTGCTCGGCCCGGCGGCGGTAGACGCTATAGATGGAGAAGGCGATGATCAGGATAATTACCACCAGGCCGGTATAGATCTGCCGCTGGCGGGCCGACCTGGCTTCGGCCTCCACGATCTCCATGTCCCTCACGTGGATGGAATGCAGTTCGCTGGCGTCCAGGCGCCGGTTGTTCAGGATGGCGGAATCCAGCACCTCGCAGATTTGCCGCGCCGTCAGGTTGATGGAATCCTGCTTGTGCAGCATCTGGTAGGCGCGGTATTTCTTGAGCAGATAGCGCTGGATATTGTCCAGGGAATAGATGTTGAGCTCCTTCTGGAGGTATTCCATGATGGAACGATAACTGGCAACAGCCTCGTCCCAGCGCTGAGCGACGTTCAGGAAGTCACTGGCATTGGTAAGCCCTTCCAGGGTTTGGGAGAACGGGGTCTCCAGGTATTCGTTGTACTCACTTTCGGCTTCGGCGTGACGACCCACGCCTTCCAGGGCAATGGCGTGGAAGATCTTGTAACGGGCCCACTGCTTGCTTGTATAGCTGTTGTCGTTGGGGAAGTGCTGTCTGTATTCCTGGACCAGATTGCCCAGACGGTCGGTCCAGAACAGTCCCTTCTCATATCCCTTTACATTCAGCCAGATGTAGGCGACGTTGATGATACCGGCCACGGCGTCCCGGTAGGAAGTCTTCGACTCCTTGCGCCGGATATTGTCGATATGCATCTGATAGGCCCGTTCCAGCATATCGTTGGCCCGGGAATCCTCCTTGTCGAAATACGTCTTGCTGCATCCGGCAAACAGGAGCAGGTTGGTATAGTCGCTGGTGGTATCGCACTGCATCCTTTCCAGGCGCGTGATGACGGGCAGCGCCGTGTGCAGGGCCGATGCGTACTCTGCGTATCGGCAAAGCTGGCTGGTCAGGTAGCTGGCCGATTTGGCATAGTAGTGCAGGTCGTTGGGGTCGGTGGATTTTTCCGTGAGGCGGATGGCTTCCTGCCAATAGTACTCGGCCAGTTCGCGCTGGCCCAGCTGGTAGTGGGCATAGCCCTGCCAGTAATTGCTCTCGCCTTTGGAAAGCTTTCCGGCCTTCCCCAGGCTATCGGCCAGGGTCTCTATCCTTTCGTAGTCCTTGGCCTCCGAGGCGGCGTTGATCAGGGCAACGGCTTCGGCCGAGGAAGACTTGGCTACGTTACGACAACCGCTAAAGGGCAGCGCCGTGAACAATAACACGGTCGCCGCCATTGCAAGGGCAGAAAATCTGTGGTGTATCATAGGCATCAGTCTTTGATCATATGCACATCGCGCTGCGGGAACGGAATCGTGATGCCGTTCTCGGCCAGGACATTGTAGATGAGTTCGCGGCACCTGTATCGGAACTCTATCTGCTCCGGCACAAGCACGTGCTGTTTTACGATCACATCCACGGAACTGTCGCCGAAGTTTTCGAAGCGGATCTTGATACCGTAATTGGGTTCTATGATATCCCGACCGTAAGCGTCTTTTGTCTTCAGCGCCTCCAGGCCTTTCTCCAGCGCACTCCTCAACTTCTTGAAATCTGTGCCGTATGCAACACCCACCCCGATGACGGTGAGTTCGTAAGGATTGTTGCGGGTGATATTGGTGAAGTTCTTGCCGAAGAGGGAGGCGTTCAGGAAGGCCACCTGGGTCCCGGCGGGGGTTTGCACCATGGTGGTCTGGTAATTGATGTCGACCACCTTGCCCCGGACGTTGTCGCACTCGATCCAGTCCCCTACCCGCAGGCGGCCGCCCATGAGCTGGATACCGTAGATGAAATTGTTGATAATATCCTTGAGGGCCAGACCGATACCGGCCGACAGACCGCCGGCGATGAGTCCCAGCGAACCGGTAGGGATATGCAGCGTAACAATGAAGAGGTCCACATACACAAACCAGATGAAGACGCTGATGAGGCTGTTGCCCAGGGCCAGGTTGATCTCGTTGTTGCGCACGGTCATCCGGTTGTACTTGCGGAGGAAACGACGGTATTTGAAAATCTGCCACAGGGTGTGGATGGCCTTGTTCGCGTAACGGAACACGAGAAACAGGAAAGACAGGTACAGGACGTCATAGACGGATACCCGGAACTCGCCCTGACGGACGAAAGGTTCTTCAAAGATGGTGCGGTACAGGTCGTTGAATTCAAAGATATTCAACGCCAGCCTGATGCAGAGGGGGATGGAGTAGAGCACAAGGACGGGAAGCAGGACCTCCCGGATCAGGTCGTAGAACCAGGTGGCGCCGAACATCAGCTGGTCCTTGGCTGCCCCGGTTACGTAGGTGATCTTATCTTTGTGCTCCGAGATACGCTTGTCCAGCCGCTTTTTCTTATACTGGAGGGTGAGGCTCCAGACCGAGGCGATGGCCAGGATCATGGCCAGCTGGAAATACCACCACGCCAGAATGATCAGGGCCAGGAAAATGTAACCTGCCCAGCTGATAACCAGGGCGGCGGCCGTGACAAAGAACGATACCCATCCGATCACGCTGTCGGTCCTGTCGGTCTTTCTGCTGCGGCGCAGATTGGCAAGCAGTTGCCACACTGTCAGGACCAGGAGGAGCGGCGGGAAGAAGAAGTTCAGGAAGGCGTTGGGCACGAACAGGACCCGCATACTGATCACGAACAGGGCCGTGAAAATGGTGGGCAGGTAGATGAGGATACTGTTTCTGAGTTTCCTGGGGTCCAGCCGGATGAGCAGGGCCGAATTGATGGCCATGAGCAGCCAGATGACGGTCCGCATGATGCTCAATCCCTTGCTGGCGATGTCGTCTTCGACAGTTTCCGAACCCAGAATGATAAACAGGACACAGGCCAGCAGCAGGGCTATATAGGGCTTCTGCTCCTTGGCAACCCGCTCCCGGACGGACTTCACAAAGCGGAAGACGGGCAGCAGCAGAAGGGCCGAAAGTCCCCAGAGGACGAAGAACGCGAGGATGTAAATGAGGAGCCAGTAGGCCTTGGACAGGTTTGACAACCGGGTGTCGTTGGAAATGGCCTGTTTCAAACTGCTCTCGCCGGGATCTTCCAGGATCAGTTGCTGTGCAAAAGAGAGACCGAATTTCTCGCCCAGGGCTCCGCGGGCTTCTTTCCAGTACCCGCGGGGATTCTTCAGGATGGTGAACCAGGAGGTCTGCCCTTCTGCAAACACTTTGTCCTCCAGAATGGCGTAATACTCCCGGGCATACTCATGAGATTCTTCCATGCGCAGCCGGGCTTCCCGGTAATGGGTGCTGTCGGCCATTACCTGCTCACGGGTTTCGGCGTACAATTTAAGCAGTTCGGAGGCATACAGGAGACAGGAGTCACGGTCGTTCTGGCCTCCTTCGCTCAGGATAAATGCCTCGTCCACGGCCAGGACGGCGTCTATCTGCTCTTCCAGTTCCTGTTGCAGGAGACCCTCGTTCTGAAGCAGGTGTACGTCCAGGGAATCGTTGTGGTAGGCCAGGCTGTCCGGCACCACTTCCACTTCCCGGAGTTCCGGAGGGAGACGGCGCAGCGATTCGATCAGACGCGCATAGCGGTTGATTTCCACGTCCAGGGTGGCGACGATGCGGTCGTAGGGCGTGCGGTTCTTGTTAAAGTCGTTGTACTCCCGGCTCACCTTCTCTAGCGCATAGCTGATATCAAAGGTATATTCCTGTTTCTGGGAATACAGCATCAGGGAAAGGTCATTGCAAGTCTTGACAATGTCCACCATCTTCTGGTGCTGGACGGCATACTTGCTTTCCATGCTTTCCCGCGTCCGGTCAATCAGCAGATAGTCGTGAAACAGTTCCCGACGCAGGTTGGAAAGCGTTGAGTCCAAGCCCATTCCCGTAAAAACGGCCATAGCCGGCACAGCCATGACAAACAGCGTTGCCAGGATGGTAATCAGTTTGTGTTTTTTCATATGTGTGGTTTGCACCACAAAATAGATATATTTTCGCAAAAACGCAAGGAAATGGGGCTCAGACGTTTTTTATACCATCGAGGAGAAGGAGGCCATGGAGTAGCCGTCATCGTCGTCAATGGGAAACCGGAAGACCCTTGAACACGCAATTTGTTTGAAGAAACCTGCGTCAGAATTGTTTTTTTTCGTAACTTGCCGTCCATGAAGAAGATAATCACTATTTTGGCGGCTATATGCGCCATCGCGTGCTCCCACAACGAGACCAGCATCTACGACTTCACGGCCGAATCCAATGCGGGCGGGCAGGTAAACTTCTCCGATTACAAAGGAAAGGTCCTGCTTATCGTGAACACCGCCTCCAAGTGCGGTTTCACACCCCAGTACGACGGGCTGGAGGAGCTTTACCAGCAGTTTAAGGACAGAGGTCTGGTGGTCATCGGCTTCCCCTGCGACCAGTTCGGCCACCAGGAGCCCGGCACCGACGAAGAGATCGGGGAGTTCTGCCGCCTGAATCACGGCGTGACTTTCCCGCTGATGGCCAAGTCCGACGTGAACGGGGAGAACGCCAACGCCATCTTCAAATGGCTGTATTCCGAAAAGCCGTTTGCCGGATTTGGTGAGGACGATACGGCCCGGTTCATGGATGGAATGCTCTCCCGCCAGGATCCGGACTACGCCTCCAACCCCGATATCAAGTGGAATTTCACCAAGTTCCTCATCGACCGGAAGGGCCGCGTTGTCGCCCGGTTCGAGCCGATGGTTACTCCCGCCGAACTCACTTCATCCATCGAGGAGCAGCTTTAGTCCCAATTTGTTACCGGATCGGGCTGGATTATTCCGTTGCTTTTATCTATATTTGCATCGGAAATAGTAGTGTATATGAACTTTAACGGAATCATTGTCGGGGCAGCCGTGTTCCTTTGCATCGGTATCTGCCACCCGGCCGTCATCAAGATGGAATACTATCTGGGCAAGCGCAGCTGGTGGATCTGGCTGGTCGCGGGCCTGGGTTTCGTGGTGCTTTCCCTGTTCGTGGAGAACACGACCCTGTCCACCATCATCGGTGGTTTCGCCTTTTCCTGCCTCTGGGGCATCGGCGAGATGTTCATGCAGGAGAAGCGGGTCCTCCGCGGCTGGTTCCCGGAGAATCCGGCCCGCCACGATTATTACGAAGCACGCCGGAAAGAGTTGCAGGGGAAGCTCTGAAAACCGGAATCAATCATCGATCTAAAACAAAATCCGTATATGAAAAAGTCCATTATCACCCTCTTGTCCGCGCTTCTTCTCGGCTCCATGCAGGCCGGCGCGCAGTCCGTTTCGGACCTGGGTACCTGGAGCAGCATCCAGATCGTGAAATCTTTCGGGGCACCCTTCGCCATGGCGCGCATCGAGCACCGTTCGTTTGAGAACATCCACAGCACGGAATGCTGGTTCGCCATGGTCGGCGGCGGCTACAACTTCAACAGCTGGCTCAAGGGTGACCTGAGCTACGAATACTGGAACATCCCTTCCGCCGGGAACCTGATCCAGCACAAGGGCGTCCTGAGCCTGACGGAAACGCTGAAGCGGGAAGGCCTTGCCGTTGCGCTGCGCGAGAAATACGAACTGGCATTCATGCCGGCATCCCATTCATACACCCATACGCTCAGAACCCGTCTCCGCGGGCAGTACAAGGCTCCGGACAGTGCCTTCACCCCCTATGTGATGTATGAGATCTTCGGCAGCCTGGAAGGCAGAGGATGGATCCGCTCGCTGCACTACGCCGGCACGGAAATCAGCCTGGGCAGCGGCCATTCGCTGGATTTCTACTATATGTACCACCTGTATGACAAGGCCGGCCTGACCGGCGCCTGTCACCTGCTGGGCATCGGATACAACTTCGTTTTCTAGTCAGTAGGAACTAAACCTGCTCGTCTGCGAGGGAGGTCGTAGCACGGACCGTGACGGTGCTTTCGTAGCACTTGAACATCCGCTCGACTTCCTCTTTTTGGCGAATCTTGGTGAAGAGGCTCACGACGGGCACGATCACCAGACCCAGGACCATCGCCAGCACACCGGCGTTGATCGGAGAAGTGAAGTACGGGCTGATGAAAACCTTGCCCGTAAACGTGCAGTACATACAGCCGCACATCACGACAATGCCTGCGATGAAGGAGGCCCAGACCGAGGCTGCGGTGGTCCGCTTCCAATAAAGGCCATACAGGAACGGTGCGAGGAACGCACCCGCCAGGGCTCCCCAGGAAATACCCATCAGCTGGGCGATGAACGTCACGGAACTCTTGGCCTGGATGACGGCCAGGACCGATGAGACGACGATGAAGAACAGCACCAGCAGCCGGATCCACAGCAGCTTGGTCCGCTCCTTCAGGCGGGTTCCCTTGCGGACCTTGGCCATCGCCGGGTCAATGATATCCAGCGTGAGGGTCGATCCGGAAGTGAGCACCAGCGAGGAAAGGGTGGACATGGAGGCCGAGAGAACCAGGATGATGACCACGCCGATCATCAGGTCCGGAAGGGAAGCAAGCATGGACGGGACGATGCTGTCGTAAATCGGAGTGCCCGCCGCCGTATATTCGATGCTGGGTCCATAGAGCCGTCCGAAACCGCCGAGGAAATAGCAACCGCCCGCCACGATGATGGCGAAGAAGGTGGAAATCACCGTACCCTTGCGGATGGCCGCCTCGCTGCGGATGGCGTAGAATTTACCGACCATCTGCGGAAGGCCCCAGGTGCCGAGGGAAGTCAGCAGCACGACGCCCAGCAGATATAGCGGTTGGGGCCCCAGGAACGACACGAACGCGCCCTGCAGTCCGGGAGCCGCCTCGGACGGGATCTGCGAGAGGCTTTCCACCGCTGCGGAGAACCCGCCGTTGCCGGCGAGGACGGATGCAATCACGGCGCAGATACCCACCAGCATGATCATTCCCTGAATGAAATCGTTAATTGCCGTAGCCATATATCCTCCGATCCAGACATAGACGCCGGTAAGCACCGCCATACCCAGCACGCACCAGATATAGTCGATGTTGAACGCCATGCTGAAAAGCCGGGACAGACCGTTATACAGGGATGCGGTATAGGGAATGAGGAAAATGAACACGATCACGGAGGCAGCGACCTTGAGCGTCCCGCTGAAGAAACGCTTTCCGAAGAAATCGGGCATCGTCGCGCTCTGCAGATGCTGCGTCATCAGGCGGGTCCGGCGACCCAGGATGCGCCAGGCGAGCAGCGACCCGATGAGCGCGTTGCCAATCCCGATCCAGGTGGCAGACAGGCCGTACTTCCAGCCGAACTGTCCGGCGTAACCGACAAAGATGACGGCGGAAAAATAAGAAGTGCCGAAGGCAAAAGCGGTAAGCCAGGAGCCGACATTGCGTCCGCCCAGCACAAAACCGAGGACATCAGAGGCGGTCCGGCGGCAGTAGATGCCGACGCCGATCATCACGGCAAAGAAGAGGACCAGAAGGATACACTTGACTAACATGCCGTAAAGGTAAGAAAAGTATTTCAATAATACACGATAATTCGTTTTGGTTTTCCGTAATTCGATTTTTATACTTATCTTTGAGAGATAAATATTTATAATAGAAATGGCCGTAAAAATCCTTAGCGTCGATGACGAAACCGATCTCGAACTGCTGTTGACACAGTACTTCCGGAGAAAGATCAGAAAAGGCGAATATGAGTTCTTTTTTGCCCATAACGGGCTGGAGGCGTTGCAGATCCTGCTGAAACACCCCGATATCTCCATCATCCTCTCCGACATCAACATGCCGGAGATGGATGGCCTCACGCTGCTGACCAAGATCAACGAGATGCGCATCCCTTCCCTGAAGTGCATCATGGTCAGTGCGTACGGGGATATGGACAATATCCGCCACGCGATGAACAACGGGGCCTTCGATTTCGCGACCAAGCCAATCGACCTGGACGACCTCCAGATCACCATCGACAAGGCCGTGGAGCAGATCGAATACATCCGGAGCGCCCAGAAGGAGCATGCCCAGCTGGTGGATATCCAGACCGACCTGTCCGTGGCCCGGGAGATCCAGCAGGCGATCCTCCCCCGCACCTTTGACCTGAAAATGGAAAACGCCGGGGAGATCGACATTTATGCCAACATGCAGGCGGCCAAGGATGTCGGCGGGGATTTCTACGATTTCTTCCCCATCGACGACCACCGCATCGGATTCACCATCGCCGATGTCAGCGGCAAGGGGGTGCCGGCGTCCATCTTCATGGCGGTGAGCCGTACCCTCATCAAGGCGACGGCCCTGCGTGCCCTGGCCTCGAACGAGTGCCTGTCGTCGGTCAACGACATCCTGTGCGGCGAAAGCGTGGGCTCCATGTTCGTGACCGTGTTCTACGGCATCTTTGACCTGAATACCGGGATGGTCGATTTCACCAATGCCGGTCACAACCCTCCCTATATCCTCCATGCCGACGGAAAGGTCGAGATGCTGGAGGCCGACTGCAACCTGGTGCTCGGCGTGATGGAGGGCATCAAGTTCAAGAGCGGTTCCCTCCGGCTGAACCCCGGCGACGCCCTCGTGATGTACACGGATGGCGTGACCGAGGCCGAGAACCCGGTGCATGACCAGTTCGGTACGGACCGGCTGGAAACCGTGCTGGCCGGACTGAAGGGCGCCAGCAGCCGTCAGATCGTGGAAACGGTGCACGACCGGGTCCACGAGTTCATCGACGGCGCTCCCCAGAGCGATGACATTACCCAGTTAGTAATCCGCAGAAAGTGAAAAACCGTCCAACCCTGATCATTGCGCTGGTCGCCCTGGCCGTTACGGCCGGGGTGGCGACGGTCGCTTACCGGATGGGCTGCCGGAAATCCCAGAAGGAACTCACGGCCATGCAGGAGGAGATGGATCGCCTCCGGGCCGGCGAGAAGGATGCAGCCATCGTGAAGCGCGTCAGCCAGCAGATGGAGGATATCGCCTACCAGCAGAAAGCGATCTCCGACCAGCAGCGCGACCGGGCCGAGGTTCAGTCCATCCTGGCCACACAGAGTGCCGAACGCGCCGAAATGGAGCGCCGTGCCGCCCGCGAGGCGGAGCAGAAGGCCCATACGGCCGCCGAAGTGGCCGAGCAGGAACGGGCCAATGCCGAACGGCAGCAGGAAATCGCCCGGGAACAGCGGGATGAGGCGACCCACGCCCGGAATGTGGCAGACACGCTGAACCGCCGGACCCAGGCCCGGAGCATGGCCGTCAACTCCCAGGTGAGACGGGAGGCCAATGAACCCGAGGTGGCCGACCTCCTGGCCTACGCCAGCTGGTACTTCCTGAAGAACAATCGCGGAAACCCCTATTATTCAGAGACATTTAAATCCTTGACCCTGGCCACGGACGGAATTCCGCGCTATAAGGTCCGGGAAAACGGAGCCGTGAACGCCATTTCCCGGATCCCCGGACGCCCGGGTCAATGCGTGGTCGTGACCAACTATGGTGAAGTGGAATGGCTCACCGCCGGCATCAACAATGGGGCGCTGAGGATCGTTTCGAAGCGCTTGCTGTTCAATACGGCGTATGATTTCCGGGATGTCCGGGTTATCGGCTCCACCATCTACGCCTTGTCCCTGAAGGGTCCCCTGTGCATCATGGACTTCAAAGGCAAGATGGAATCCGTCCCGCTGCCCGAAGATGATTACTTCAGGCTGATCCCGACCGGAGACCGCCTGCTCGTAGTTGGACGCAAGAGCCTGTGCCGGTATGGAGACGGAAAGGTCTTGGATCGCGTAACCCTTGACAAACCCCTGTCGGCCGTGGTTGACCGGAACGGAACCCTCTGCCTCTTCTATTCAGACGGTTCCTACGCCGAAATGGATGCCAAGGGCCAGATTACGTCCAAGAAGCCGCTTCTCCCCTACGTGGTTACGGCGGCCTATTATGACCGGGAGACCAGCTGCCTGCTGCTCGGTACAGAGGATGGCACGGTCTATCCCATCAATTCCTATAACCGCGTGATGGAAGTGCTGGCCGCGCACAAGTCCCGCTGCGCGGACATCACGATGCTCGGCCCCGTCGTTGTCACAGGCGGTTATGACAAGAATGTCTTCATCTGGAATATGGACAACCTGATGTTTGAAAGCGGATTGTCTTTCCGGGAAGAACTGAAGCGGGAAAGCGTCAGCAAACGCGAGGCCGCCGGCAAGGAGATTCCCACCGAGTGGCTGGTTCCCGTGGATTATGCGTTTGACGGCTGGACCCTGTCCGTGTGCGGCGATGACGATGAAAAGTCCCTGTGGATCGGTACGTCCTCCGGCAACATCATGCTGCTGAATACGTCGGCCGATGATATGGCGCAGCGGCTGTACCAGCGTCTCAACCGAAATCTGACCCAACAGGAATGGGCGCGCTACGTGGGCGTCTCCATCCCTTATATGACGTTCAAATGAGAAGGTTCGCGTATCATATCGGATTGACGGTCGCCGTGTCGCTGATCACGGTGCAGGCGATCGCCCAGCAGGGAACGGATGCCTATATGGGAATCCCGTTCTTCCGGAACTACCCGGCCAGCCAGTACCATGCCCACAACCGGAACTTCGACGTCCTGTGTGACGGCGAAGGACGCACCTTCTTCGCGAACTTCGAGGGCCTGCTCGTCTATGACCAGGTTTCCTGGAAGATCGTCCATACCCCTGATATCTCCCGCGTCGTAAGCCTGGACCGGGATGAAAACGGGGCTATCGTATTTGAGGGAATCAACCTCGAGGGACGGGTCCTGGCCGTCGAAGGAGATTCGCTCCGCGTTTCTTATGACCAGGGTGACAGGACCAGTTCCAAGGTCATGTCCGGCGGCGAACGGAACAACCAGACCGCTGTGGACAGATGGAATGACATCGAGGTTTACCAGCGCCTCCGGCTCTCTGACAGCCGCACGCTCCTGGCTACGGCGACGGACGGCGTCATCGCCCTGAATGCCCAGGGGCGGGAAGTCTGGCGGCTCAATGTGGAAAACGGACTCTGTTCCAACAGCATCACCAAGCTCGCCTATGACGGCAAGGGCACGGTCTGGGGAGCCACGGACAACGGTGTGTTCAGCATTTCGGTTTCCGAAATCTATACCCGCTTTACGGAAAAGGAAGGCCTGCGGGGCCAGATTTCCTGCATCGCCCTGTGCGGCGAGACCTTGCTGGTGGGAACCTTCCAGGGGTTGTACCGCCTGGACGGACAGCGTTTCAAGCAGGTCTCCCCTGTCAGCCACGCCTGCTGGCAGATGGCCCAGGGGGCCGATGGCAAGGTGTACGTAGCCACGTCGGACGGCGTCTATGAATACGCCAATGGTACTGCCCGGCAACTGACTACCCGGTTCTCCCTCTCCATCGCCGCCATGGACGACGGTTCCTATCTGGTCGGCGACCTGGAGCGCCTGTGCAGTTTCCGTCCCGGTGAAGGGACCCGGGAGCTGGAGGAGATCCCCAACATTACCCGGATCAAGAAAGACGGGAACGGCGGCGTATGGGTGATGACCCTCGCCGGCGATTACTACTACCGGGCTTCCGGCAACCAGGCATTTGAAAGACGGGAAGACGGACAGCTCTCGCAACTCTTTGAATATGAAGATAAGGAAGGTCATCTCTGGCACAGTTACGACAACGGTACGGGCCTCAGTTATGACCAGATGCCCGACGAACTGAAGCCCTGGATCGAACCCTTCTCCGGGTTCAATGTCCAGGCCATGCTGGTGGACGGTGGCCTGGCCTGGATCGGCGACCACGACAAACTGGTCCGGTTCAACCTGGGCCAATGCCGGACAACCATCCCCGTTCTGCCGCGACTGTACGTCCGCCGGTTCAACAAGGACGGCAGCGACCTTTCGATCAGTTTTGCCAATGACCAGTCCACCCCCATCGGCCAGACGCTGTACAGCTACCGCCTCCAGGACGAACGGTCCTGGTCCAACTGGAGCGAGCAGCAGGAATACCTCTTCGCCAACCTGAGTTACGGCTCCTACGAGGTATCGGTCCGTTCCCGGGACGCATACGGCCAGGTCAGCGAAAGCGGGCCGTATGAGTTCAAGCGGCCGTATCCTGTGCTCATGCGCTGGTACATGGTCCTCGTGTATCTGCTGATCATCGTCTATCTGGTCTATCTGCTGTTCCGCTACCGGATGCACCGGATGGCCCTGGAGCAGCAGCGGCTGGAGGCGATCGTGGACGAGCGGACCCGGGAACTGCGTTCGGCCCAGGACAAGCTCCTGCGTCAGGAACGCGAGGCTGCCATCGGTAAGCTCACCAAGGGCCTGATCGACCGGATCCTGAATCCGATGAACTACATCAACAATTTTGCCCATCTGACCCTGGGGCTGTCCAAGGAAGTCCGCGAGAACCTGGAGGATGAAAAGGACAACATCGACCCGGATACTTACGACGATTCGATGGACATCCTGGACATGATGAAGACCAACCTCGAGAAGATCGAGCAGCACGGACTCGCCACGACCAGGACCCTGAAAGCGATGGAGGAGATGCTGAAGGAACGTTCCCGGAAGGTCGAATCCACCGACCTGGCCCAGCTGTGCCAGCAGTGCGTGGACAAGTTCAAGACCTATTTCGCCCAGGATATGGAGGCGCTCGGGCTCCGCGTCGAATGCGACCGGCCGGACTCCCCCGTCCTGCGGGACATCGTCGCGGACCAGTTCACCAAATCCGTGATGTCCATGCTCGCCAACAGCCTCTATGCCGTCAAGAAGAAGGCGGACAAGGGCGGAGCTTTCGAGCCCCTCATCCGGCTCACCGTCCGTCAGGAGCCCGGAAGCGGTCCGGTCCTCGTCAAGATCTATGACAACGGCATCGGCATCGAGCAGAGCATCATCAACAAGGTCTTCGACCCCTTCTTCACCACCAAACCGACGGCCGAGGCGCCCGGCGTGGGACTCTATCTCAGCCTGCAGGCGATGCACGACTTCGGCGGTACGATCACGGTGGATTCCGTGAAGGATGAATATACTGAATTTGTAATAAACCTGGCTTAAGACCACTGCCATGATGGAAGAGGATAAAGAAAGCCTGAAAAAACAGGTAGAATACCTGCAGCAGCAGCTGCACAAGCAGGAAAAGATGGCTTCGCTGGGGCTGCTCAGCGCCGGCATCGCCCACGAAATCCAGAATCCGCTGAATTTCGTGATCAATTTCGGCAAGATGTCCGTCAATTTGCTGAAGGACCTGCAGAGTATCGTGGCCGATTGCGCGGACACGATGACGGAGGATGACGCGGCCGACCTGAAAGACATCTCGGTGGACCTCCAGGAGAATCTCGCAAAGATCCAGGAGCACGGGGAACGTGCCATCAGCATCATCCGCGGCATCCTGCTGTACAGCCGGGGCAAGGCCGGGGAAATGCTCCCGACCGACATCGGGCAGCTGGTCCACGAATACGTGTGGCTGAGCTACCACGCCATGCGGGCCAATGACAAGAGTTTCAACATCACCATCCGGGAAGAGATCCAGGAGCAGATGCCCAAAGTCATGGTCATCCCCCAGGATATCAGCCGGGCCGTGCTCAATGTCATGAACAACGCCTGCTATACAGTCAAGGAGCGGGCAGGCCAGGAAGGCGCTGATTACAAGCCTACCATCGTCGTGAAGGTCACGCTGGACCAGCAGGACGCCGCGTCCGGAGAACTCCGCATCGACATTACGGACAACGGCATGGGCATGACCCCCGAAGTCCGGGAGAAAATCTTCGAGAACTTCTTCACTACCAAACCGGCCGGCCAGGGCACCGGCCTCGGGATGAGCATCACGCACGATATCATCGTCAAGAACCACGGCGGCCGGCTGCTGGTGGAAACGGAGCCGAAAGCGGGAACCACCTTCACCTTCATCATTCCTGTCAAGATTGTAAAATGAGCCTCAAGAGATTCCTATTCACGCTCATCGTCTGTCTGCTCCCCTATGCGGTCCATGCACAGGAAGACACCGGTGTGTACGAGGCTGCCCTGGAAGCCTACGAGCTGGGGCAGTTCCGGAAAGCCGACTCCCTGCTCGTGCATTCGGTGAACAGTTTCCACGGGGAGACCCGGATCGGCGTGTACCGGTTGCTGGCCCTGTGCAACCTGAACATGGACAAGCCCGAAGTGGCGGAAACCTGGGCGAGCAACCTGCTGGCGGTCGATCCGTACTACAGCGTGTACAACGATGCGCCGCGGTTTGCCGAACTGGTGAACCGGCTCAAGGCCGGCAAGACGGCGACGATTACCACGGCTTCCCAGCAGGCGGAAACCATTGAGGAAGCCCCGGTGCCTGTGACGCTGATCACGGAGGAGATGATCACGATGAGCGGCGCCCGCAACCTGAAGGAAGTGCTGACCGCCTACGTGCCCGGCATGTCCCACATCGAGTGTAACGAGGAGATGAACATCGCCATGCGGGGCGTGTACGCGTCCCGGCAGGAGAAAATGCTCATTATGTTGAACGGTCACCGCCTGAACAGTTATTCGACCAATGTGGCCGCCCCGGATTTCAGCATCGGCCTGGAAAAGGTCAAGCAGATCGAGGTCCTGCGCGGACCGGCTGCCTCCCTGTATGGCGGCGTGGCCCTCACGGCCGTGATCAACATCATCACCAAGGATGCGTCCGATGTCGATGGACTGAAGGTCAAGGCGGGTGTCGGCAACTTTGGTCAGCTGAGGGGCGACCTGCTGTTCGGCAAGCGATACATGAACCTTTCCCTGCTGGCATGGGCCAGCATCTACCAATCGACCGGTGAGTCGTTCCAGGTGGGTACCGACGACCAGCCCTACGCCTTGATCCCGAATCCCGGCACCGTCACCATCGGCGCCTACAACCGGAAACCGACCTATGACCTGGGCATGACGCTGCAGTGGAAAGACCTGACATTCACTTACAACAACACCTTCTCCAAGACGGTGGCCCCCTACTCGATGAGTATGATGTTCACCGCCTACGATTATGACAAGTATCCCGTTCTCAACGGAAACAAACCGGGCTTCAGCAACGCCTCCCACTATTTTGACCTGAAATACGAGAAGTCCTTCGGAAACTGGGGGCTGTCGGCCAATGTGACTTACGACGCGGCCAGCCAGCAGCAGTATCAGGTGGCCGGTGACCTGAGAGACGTGGGATATTTCCTGATCCCGACCGCCACGGTCGATACGGTCTTCACGGACGACGGCGTTTTCCAGAACCATATCTGGGGCGAGTATACGCTGGGCGGACATATCCAGGGCAGTTACAGCAAAAAGTGGGGAAAACACGACGTGGTCGCCATCCTGGGTTCGCATGCCGGCCGGATGAACCTGGAATACAGTTATTATGAGGAAGGCGATTTGGTCAACGGCATCCTGAAAGTCTGGGATGAGTCCAAGAACCTGATGGTGAACCACGAGGTGAATGCGGACGTCTATTCCCAGGTGAAATACAAGTGGAACGACGTGTTCATCGTCAACGCCGGCGCCCGGTACGACTTTAAGAGGCGGTATAACTATCTGGAAGACAATCACGAGAATATCCACGTGCTGTCCCCGCGTGTTGCATTCATCCTGAACCTTCCGACCCTGGCCGCCAAGCTGTCTTATTCCAAGTCCTTCGTGGACACCCCCTACTTCTACCGCAACGGCCGCTTTGACACCTCCTGGGGAGGTGGACTCGAACCCGAATACCTGCACTCACTCCAGGCCTCCGTATCGGCGAAAGAGATCGTGAAGAATCTGGGCGCGGAACTGAACGTCTTTTATAACATGTTCAACAACCTGGTATTTTACGATGCCGGGGCTCTGATCTATCTCAACGGCGGTTCCCTGAATAACTTCGGCACGGAGCTTTCCCTCCATTATACGGGAAAGAAGTTCCAGGCGGAAGGCAACCTCACCTGGCAGCGGGTTCTCGGGGCTGAAAACTATCAGTACGCCATTGACAACAATATGGCGAATATCCCGGCGTTCATGTCGAACGTGGTGCTCCAGTATGAGGTGCTGAAAGGTCTGAAGGTCCATACCCACCTGACCGCCCTGGGCCGGCAGCATTCCCAGACCACGAACTGGTTCACCTATGAAATCACCGAGCACGAGCTTCCCGGCCGCGTCCTCATGGACCTGGGTGTCAACTATGGCTACAAGAAGTTCGGCATCGGTGTCAACTGCCACAATCTCTTCAATAAGAAGTACGAACAGGGCGGTGTTTCCACCGGCTTCATCCGGCAGCAGGGACGCTGGCTGCTGGTGGATGTTTCCTACAAGTTCTAATGTCTATGACTTATCAATCTCATAATCATCAGAATGTCTGGCAGCATATCCGGGAAAGCGTAGAGCAGAAGCCCGACAAGGCGGCTGTCTATGTGGGAGAAAAATGCCTTTCCTACCGGGACCTGTTCCGGCTGACGGATCAGTTCGCTTCAGGCATCCAGGATTTCCTCTCCCGGGGAAACAGGAAACAGGGCGCCCCCGTCCGGATCGGTGTCTTCGTCCGCCGCAACGAGCGGCTGGAAGCTTCGATCCTCAGTATCATCAAGCTGGGATGCACCTATGTGCCCATCGATACGGAAACCCCGGTCGAGCGCGTCGCCTTCATTGCCGAAGACGCATCGCTGGCATTCTTCCTCACGGAGGAAGCGGTCAAGGGCCTATTGCCCCAGGGCGTTCCGACGCTGACCGTCGAAGAGATCCTGCAGAAAGAACCCCGGGAAACCAGCGCAGACTACGCAACGGACGAAAACGAGGCGTATATCATCTATACTTCGGGTACGACCGGACGCCCCAAGGGCGTGGTGATCAATTATACCAACCTGTATTATTTCCTGCTCACCTGCGCGCGGGAAGACAATTTCCATTTCCATACCGACTCCGTCGTCCTCCACTATACGAGCATCAACTTCGATGTCTCCGTCCTCGAGCTCTACAATGCCTTGTTCAACGGTGCGACGCTCGTCGTTGTCAATGAAGAGGAAAGGAAGGATGTCAAGAAGGTGTACCGGATCATCAACCAGCGGAAAGTGACCTTCATGTTCCTGCCGCCCACGATGTTCAACCTCTTCACGGAGTTCAATTTCACCGCGATGGAGACCGCCTGCACGGGCGGCGAAGCCATGCCCCGCTCGCTGGCGGAGCGCATCGGGGAACGTCCCTACCGTTTCATCAACGGCTATGGGCCGGCTGAATGCACGCCGATTTCCTCCATGCGCGACGTCAACAGACCGGAATTGTGGCGCAATATCGGATGGGCTCCCCAACAATCCACCTTCGTGGTGGTGGATGAGCAGATGCAACCGGTCCAGCCCGGTGAAGAAGGTGAACTTCTCATCGGCGGTCCGCAGGTGTTCAACGGCTACCTGAACAGGCCGGAACTCACGAAAGAGAAACTGATTGACAATCCCTTTGCCGACACCCGGGAAAGGGCACCGAAACTGTATCACACCGGTGACATCGTCCGGCTGCAGCCGGACGGCAGCTGCGAATATGTGGGAAGACGTGATTCCCAGGTGAAACTGTACAGTCACCGCATCGAGCTGGGCGAAATCCAGGTCCAGATCGAGAAGTGCCCGGAGGTCCGGGGCGCCTATGTCCGGATTGAAGAAACCGGCTCCAGCAAGCACATCGTGGCCTTCATCCAGCCGCAGGATCCGGCGGTATGCCAGTCCAACGGGGCGATTATCGAAACCATTGACAAAATCAAGAAGCAGGTCCGCGTCGAACTCCCCGACTATATGATCCCCACCATGTGGAATTTCCTTCCGGAATTCCCGATCACCATCAACGGGAAGATCGACGGGAAGAAACTCGTGAACAAGCCTTTCTCCTACATCGAAATGGACGATGAAGAGAGTCTGACCAACGACGAAAGGATCCTGAAGCAAGAGCTGTGCAGAGTGATGGAGTTTGACAATATCTCCATCCACGAGGACCTGTTCGAAGTCTATGGCCTCTCCTCCATCCAGACCATGCAGGTCTCCGTGGACCTGAACCGCATGGGCATGCAGGTGTCGGTCCTGGAAATGTACAAGTACCGCACGGTCCATGAAATCATCAAGCACCGGGATGCCCGCCTGAATTACTGGTACAACGATGATGACAATACGGAAAAGCCTGTCATCATCGTCATCAGCGGCTATACCTCCTTCGGCAACATGTATACGCAGTTGGCCGACCGTCTCACGGATCAGTTCTCCATCTATGTCGTGGATTATTATCATGCCATTCTGGATGGCCGGCGGATCGACGACCTGGAGCAGCTGATGGCCACCTACCGGGAGATGGTGGCGCCGGTCGTGAAGAAACACAAGGTGTGCTGTTTCATGGGGATTTGCCTCGGAGGAGACCAGGCGCTGCTGCTTGCCCACCAGCTCTATGCCGGCCAGAGAGAAAAGCCGCATGTGGTCAACATCGACGGTGAGGTGGACCGGGATACCCGGCGCGAAACCAATGGGCACCTGCACTTCGATTTCCTCTCAGAGGAGGAGAACGCCATACGTATCGACAACGATTTCACGGTGATGGAAACCTACCCCGATTTCCATTATGACGGGAAGCTGACCGTCTTCCTCTCCCGGGATTACGTGGCCTACGAGGCCTGGTTCGATCCCGACTGGACCGAGCAGAAGGCCTGCTGCCTGCGCCAAGCCTTCGACAACAACCGCGAGCGCTGGGAGAATCGCTATCCGGACTGTACCATCATCATGATGCCTTCGGATCATGCGAATTTCTGGAACTCAGAGCCTTCCCTGACCATCCTGTCAGACTATCTGAAAGATACGCTGCTCTGAGTTCCGCAGATCATTCGCAATTTTCTGTCCGTTAACCGAACAGGGGCGTAGAAAGGTAGCGCTCGCCGGTATCGGGCAGGAGTGCCACGATGGTCTTTCCGGCATTTTCTTCACGGAAAGCCAGGGCGAGGGCCGCACTGAAAGCGGCACCCGAGGAGATGCCCACGAGGAGGCCTTCCCGGGCCGACAGCTGACGGGAAGCCTGGAAGGCATCATCGTCCGTAACCGTGAGGATTTCATCCACGACACTGCGATTGAAGGTAGCGGGCTCGAATCCGGCGCCGATTCCCTGGATCTTGTGCTTGCCGGGCACACCGGTGGACAAAACGGCGGAAGAGGCGGGCTCCACGGCGACTACTTTCACCGACGGCTTGTGCTTCTTCAGGGCCTTTCCGGTGCCGCTCACGGTGCCGCCGGTTCCCACGCCGGCCACGAAAATATCGACCTTTCCCCCGGTCTCACGCCAGATCTCCTCTCCGGTCGTGCGCTCGTGCACGGCGGGATTGGCGGGATTCGTGAACTGGCCCAGGATCACCGCGCCGGGCGTGTTGTCGCGCAGCTCTTCCGCCTTGGCGATCGCACCCTTCATTCCGGCGGCACCCGGAGTCAGCTCCAGGGTGGCTCCCAGGGCCTTGAGCAGGTTCCGGCGCTCGAGGCTCATCGTTTCCGGCATCGTGAGAATCACGTTATAGCCTTTGGCCCGTCCCACCCAGGCCAGGCCGACGCCTGTGTTGCCGCTGGTCGGCTCAATGATGGTTGCGCCCGGGGCGAGGACGCCGCGACGCTCGGCATCTTCAATCATTTCCAAGGCGATGCGGTCCTTGACACTGCCGCCCGGATTGAAGTATTCCAGCTTGACGATGAGGTCCGCCTTCTGGCCGGGAAAAGCCTTGACCTTCAGCAACGGGGTGTTCCCGATGATTTCCGTGAGAGAATTGTACACCATAACTAATTGAATTTAAATAAATAATAAAAACCCCTGCACAATCCGGGACTGGCAGGGGCGTATTCGTATTTCTACTGACAAGATCCGTGAAAATACTCAGATACACGCAAAACCGTACCAATCCGGGAGACTGGCACAGCAACAACACATATGCGCGTTACGAGTAATCATCTGTTGCAAATGTAAGTAAAAAATTTTATAAAGCAAGAATTTTTTTTAAAAATATAAAAGGCCGCTGAACTATTTGCAGCGGCCGATAAATTCTTGAAAGAGAGGAAGCCAGCGGTCATCCCCGCGCTTCAGGTCCTTTTCCGGATGGAACTGGAAGGCCAGCACCTGATCCGTCTCGTAAGCCTCGACAATCCCTTCCGGGCTGTAGGCGGCAATGCGGATTCCGGGCGCCGGGACCTTGACGGCCTGGTGGTGATAGGAATTCACCTCCAGGGAGTCCGTCCCATACAGGCGGGCCAGCAGACTACCGTCCTGGGGCTTGATCTTGTGGAGGGCGCCTCCCCCGTGCGTCACCGCTTCGGGACGCTGGGTCGGGATGTCCTGGTAGAGCGAACCGCCCATCATCACGTTCAGGAGCTGCTCGCCCCGGCAGATGGCCAGGATGGGCTTTCCGGAGGCAAGGGCCGCCTTCGCCAGGAGGCTGTCGCTGAAATCGCGGAGGGTATCGACCTCGACCGTCTCATTCAGGACCTCCTCGCCATACCAGGCAGGACACACGTCCTCTCCCCCGGAAAAGACAATGCCGTCGAGGGTTCCGATCACTGCCCGTGCTTCTTCCGCGCTGGAAACCGTCGGGATGGCCACCGGAATCGCGCCAGCCTTGCGGATGGCTTCCGGATAGGTCGTCGACAGCAGGGATGAGCCCGCCGACGAACGGGAACAGGTAATGCCGATGAGCGGCTGCCTGTGCGCGGTGCAGGCTCCCAGCAGAAGCAGGGACAGGATCAGGATCTTCCTCATGGCAGGTCGTACGTAATACCGAAGGTAAGGCTCTTGCTGTTGGCCTTCAGGGCCGAATTGGATTTCGGGACCGTGCCGCCGAAGCCGTTCTGGATACCCAGATTGAAGCGGAAGCGGTTCACCCGGACACTGCCGCCGGCAGCGAACACCAGGCCGTAGGAGCCGGTGCCGAAGTCGGCCATCAGATCCAGCCAATCTACCGGCTGGATACCCATCGCGAAGCGGCCTTCCCAGTAAGGCATCCACTGATAACCCGTATAGCTGCCGATCAGGCCCACCGTGAGCTTGTCATAGAAGGGCATCGCATATTTCACACCCGCATTGGCCGTGAAAGGAATGGCCTTGAAGAGGGCCTTCTTGCTGGCGGAACGGGGTCTGATCTGCGAAATGAATTCATCCTTGACGTCCGACAACTGCTGCATGATCCCGTCAACGTTCATATTCTCCATCTGCAGGTTATTGAATCCGGTAAAGTCGAATGCGCCCGTGGAATAGGCACCATTGCCGTAATACCAGAGGATGGAGCCCAGGTCCAGGATGGAGGCCGAGATGGTCAGGTTGTCCGTCGGCTTGAACGCGAGGCCCAGGTCCACGGCCAGGCCGCCGCCGGAAGGACGGTTGCCCAGTCCCTTGTACAGCATCGTGGAATAATCGACGAAACCGTCATCCGTATTGTCGAACTGGAGGGCGCTGTCCGTCATGTGGAGTTCCGTGTTGATGTCGGCGTGATACCGCTCTTCGCTGATGTCCAGGTCGAACTTGGTCACGTTATAATCGACCGAATAGAGGCCGACGAGCAGTTTGACGCGGGCGCCCAGGGAGAAGATGTCGCTGATCTGCCGGGAATAGCCGTAGGCGAGTTCCAGGTAGAGGTCGCCTTCACCGCGGAGCTTGTCCAGCTGATAACTGGACTGTGTCGTACCCGCCTTCAGCATCATCAGGATGTCGCTGGGGGCGGAGGCGCCGATCACGCCCCGGAAATTGGCCTCGAACGTATGCAACGCTTCTCCGCGGCGGGTACCGTAGGAGATCATGTTGTAATCGAGGGTCCGCAGGAAATAAATGTTCTTCTCCAGGCCTTCTTGGAAGGTTTTGGTCGGGACGCTGGAATGCAGGAAGGTAACCACTCCCCCGTCGTACGGATACAGGAAGTTGGAGGCGCCCACATTCGAACGGCGGTTGGTCGTGAGTTCACCGGTGCTGATGAAATCAGTGTCGGTCATCAGGGCCGGGTTGTACCGGTAGGACAGCCGGTAATCGTTCAGGAGGAAACCCTCCTGGAAAACCTGCGCATCGAGGCTCGCGGCCGCGCCCAGCAGCACGGCGGCGGAAAGGAGGAGTTTCTTATTCATCATCATCATGGCTGTTCAGGTCAAGGGTGATGCCACCGCTCAGGGTGACGGAGGAAGATTTGATCGAAATGCCCTGGTTGACCGAAAGGACTTCGGACTCGAAGGCGGGATCGCCCTGCAAGGCCAGTTTGATGGTCAGCCCGGCGATATCGGGGACCGTCCCTTCCAGGGCCTGCACGTGCAGCTGGATATTCGATTCGCTCGGCACGGCCAGGGATCCGGCAGCCAGATGGATATCTCCGGAAATCTGGACGTCCATATTGTCGCTTCCGTCCGGATTGAGGAGCGTGATTTCGGCGATGGTGACGTCTATCGGCAGGGTGTTCGACAGGACCATCGCCACATCGAAGGCGTGCAGATTATACTGCGCGACCGGAAGGTTCAGGTTATTCAGCGGGAACGGGAGTTCTATCGAGAAAGACCCCTTGACCGCGATGTTGCCCCGATGGGTGTAGGTGAAGAGGAAATTCTGGTTGGAGCTGCGGACATTGTTCTCCAGGCGGGCAGGAAGATCCAGCTTCAGGCCCTGGAGTTCGACGCCGCCCAGGCAATCGGAGCCCGGGATGTCGAAGTCGGCCAGGACAATGGGATTGCCGGAGCTCGGGAGCGTCGTACCTTCCAGGGATTTGCTCGCCGAATAGGTCTGCTCGTAGGTGCTCCAGTTGCGGCAGAACACCTTGAGGGTACCGTGCACGGCCGTATCATCCATGATGGGGTTGAGGACTTTCACCGTGACGTGCTGGTTGGCGATGCCCAAGCCCAGGAAGGACAGGGTTCCAGCCAGTCCGCTGGAGGAATTCGATGCGCTTCCGGCCTCATAGGTAAACGGCTCACCCAGCCTGGGGGCTTTCATGGCCAGTGCGTACCCATTGACAGAGTAGAGCTCCGACTGTGATTCCAACCAGACGACGCCGTCGTCAGCGATCCGCATATTATCTCCCACAAGACTTGTCACCAGTTCCAGCTTCATGATTTCCTTCAGCTGGATGGGGCCGATGCTGCCCACCGGCACGGTAATCTGTTCGTTGAACAGCGTAACCTCCTTATTGACACCGTTGGAGATATCATACTCCTGACGCGAACAGCCCGCAATGGCCAGGAGGAGGGCCAGAGGGCATAGATTCTTGGTTTTCATAGGCAATGCAAAATTACGAAAAAAACGGGATTCCTGCAATAAAACAGGCATCTGCTTACCGGGAGGAAGCAGCCATCCGGAACTCCAGCGTCCCGCCCGCGAGCAGTTCGGCGTGCGTCAGATACGGCCGGTTCAGGGGTTTCCCGTTCAGTTTCACCGACTTGACATAGCGGTTGCGGGCGCTCAGGCCCTTGGCTGTCATCTGCAGGGTATTTCCGTTCTCCAGACGGACCGTAGCGGACGGAATGCACGGCGCTCCCAGCACATACTGGTCGGTACCCGGACACACCGGATAGAAGCCCAGCACGGTGAAGATGTACCAGGCGCTCATCTGACCGCAGTCGTCGTTGCCGCCCAGGCCCCGGATTTCGGGCTTGTAGAAACGGTCGACGATCTCCCGGACCCAATACTGGGTCTTCCAGGGCTCCGAGGTCCAGGCATACAGGTACGGGATATGGTGGCTGGGCTCGTTCCCATGGACATAACCGCCCAGGAGGCATTCGGCCGTAATGTCCTCATTGTCCGCATAGCAGTACTCAGGGAGGTCGCTCCCGAAGAGTTCGTCCAGGTTGGCGATGAACCGCTTGTCCCCGCCCATCAGGGCAATCAGGCCAGGCACGTCCTGGGGCACGTGGAAGGAGTAATTCAGGGAGTTCCCTTCGATAAATCCTTGACCGACCGTCTGTTTCACATCGAAGGGTTCCAGGAAGGAACCGTCCGTGTGACGCGGCCTGGCCAGGCCCAGCGACGGGTCGAAGACGTTCCGGTAGTTCAGGGCCCGCTCCCGGTATTCCCGCGCGATCCCTTCTTCGCCCAGATACGCCGCGGCCGCTGCGATCGTCCAGTCGTCATAGGCAAACTCCAGCGTGTTGCTGGCGGCCGTGGACGTCTTCTCCAGCGGGACATAGCCCAACTGCATGTACTCCCCCAGCCCGCCGTACCACGGCACACGGGATGTGGAAACCATCGCCTCCAGGGCTTCCTTTCCATCGACCTTCAGCCCCTTGACGATCGCGTCCGCCAGCACGGAGACGCTGTGGTAGCCGGTCATGCACCAGTTCTCGTTCGCCATATGGCTCCAGATGGGGAGCATGTGGTGGGGACTCTGCTCATAATGCCGGAGCATCGAGGCAACCATATCCTCCGCCCGGGAGGTCTTGAGCAGTGCCAGGAGCGGATGCTCGGCCCGGTAAGTGTCCCACAGGGAGAACACCGTGTAGTTCGTAAATCCCTCTGCCTGATGCAGTTCGTGATCCAGGCCGCGGTACAGCCCGTCCACGTCCATATACACCGACGGATTGATCATCGTATGGTACAGGGAGGTGTAGAACATCTTCTTTTCCGCCTCGGTCCCTTCGATGTCAACGCAGGAGAGTTCCCGCTCCCAGGCCGCCTCAGCGGAAGCACGGAGGGTGTCGAAAGACTTCCCGTCCGCTTCAGCCTCGAGGTTCTTCAGGGCCCCGGTCATCCCGGTGGCGGAGATGCCCACCTGGACGGTCAATTCGGGCTCGGAAGCCGTATCGAAGCGGAACCAGGCCACGAGCTTGCGCCCGGCCATCTCCGGGAAGTTCGGAAGGCGGGAGAACCGGCCGTAACCGCCGTTGTAATAACTGGGTGCCAGGTCCTTATAGCCGTATTCGATGACGGGCTGCGAGAAGCGGATGGCAAAATAGGTATAGTTCGTCCGGGCCCATCCGTTGGTGATCCGGTAACCGGTCACGAGCGTGGAATCCACGACGCGCACCTCCGCCCACAGCGTCTTCCCGTCATAGTTGTAGATGCCATGGTTCAGGTCCAGGATTACGTGCCCGTCCGCACCTGCGGGATAGGTATAACGGTGTACGCCGACCCGTTGCGTGGCCGTGAGTTCCGCCCGGATGCCGGAATCGGCGAGCGTCACCTCATAATGTCCTGCCCCGGCCGTTTCCGTGTCGTGGCTGAACCGCTGCCGATAACCCGCGTCCGGATCCTCCGCCGTTCCCGGAACCAGCTGGATATCACCGGTTCCCGGCATCAGCAGGATATCGCCGAGGTCCGAATGCCCGGTCCCGCTGAAGTGCGTGTGGCTGAACCCGACGATGGTGCTGTCCCCGTACTGGTATCCGGCACAGTACTCGTAGGTGCGCGGCTGGTACTCCCCCAGGATGTTATGGGGAATGACGTCCGTGTCGGGGGAAAGCTGCACGCCCCCGAAGGGGACGCAGGCGCCGGGGAAGGTATGTCCCATGCCGGCCGTGCCGATGAAAGGATCCACATAGGGCACGTGCTGTGCCCGGAGGCTGAGGGTCAGGCACGCCAGGGTGCCCAGGAGGAAAATGCGGATGTTCATGATAGACACAAATATACGCTTTTTTTGGACCCGATTCCGTAAATGGACTTGTTTTTTCCGGCCCAAAGGACTAAATTTGCGTCCCGTAATTCAAAACACAGGCATATGAAATACGGGTTCGACAACGCCAAATACCTCAAAATCCAATCGGAGCACATCCGGGAACGCATCGCCGCCTTCGGGGACAAACTGTACATGGAGTTCGGCGGAAAACTCTTCGACGACTTCCATGCCAGCCGCGTCCTCCCCGGCTTCGAGCCCGACAGTAAGCTCAAGATGCTCATGCAGATGAAGGATGACGCCGAAATCGTCATCGTCATCAGCGCCGTGGACATCGAGAAGAACAAGGTCCGGAGCGACCTGGGCATCACCTACGACATGGACGTCCTCCGCCTCCGCGACGAATTCATCGACCGCGGCCTGAGCGTGAACAGCGTCGTCATCACCCATTTCAACGGCCAGGCCAGCGCCGAGGCCTACCGGAAGCGCCTGGAAAAGATGGGCATCAAGGTGTATTACCACCACACCATCGAAGGCTATCCGCACAACGTCGCCCTTATCGATTCGGAGGAAGGCTTCGGCAAGAACGATTACGTGGAGACCACCAAGCCCCTCGTCGTCATCACGGCCCCGGGTCCGGGCAGCGGCAAGATGGCAGTGTGCCTGAGCCAGTTATACCAGGAGAACAAGCGCGGCATCAAGGCCGGTTACGCCAAGTTCGAAACCTTCCCCATCTGGAACCTATCCCTCACGCATCCCGTGAACATCGCCTATGAGGCCGCGACGGCCGATCTGGAGGATGTCAATATGATCGACCCCTTCCACCTGGACGCTTACGGCAAGACCGCGGTCAACTACAACCGCGACGTGGAGATCTTCCCCGTGATGAACGCCCTCTTCCAGGACATCTACGGCAATTCCCCGTACAAGTCCCCGACCGACATGGGCGTGAATATGGCCGGCTACTGCATCAGTGACGACGACGCCTGCCGGGCGGCCTCCCTCCAGGAAATCATCCGCCGCTACTATTCCGCCCTGTGCAATTTCGCCGACGGAAAGGCCTCGGAATCCGAGGTGAACAAGATTGCCCTCCTGATGAAGCGCGCGAGCATCACCACCGCCGACCGCCTGTGCACCGTCGCCGCGAAGGACCGCCTGGAGCACTCCGGCGTCGCGACCGCCGCCATCGAACTGGAAGACGGGACCATCCTCACCGCCGAGACCTCCCCCCTGCTGGGACCCTGCGCCGCCCTGCTCCTGAACGCCCTCAAGCACCTGGCCGGCATCGCCCATAACGTCAAGCTCATCCCCCAGACGATGATCGCCCCCATTCAGCGGACCAAGGTGAACTACCTGCACGGCCGCAATCCCCGCCTGCACACGGACGAAGTTCTGATCGCGATTTCGATGATGAGCCTCCTGGACGAGAACTGTAAACTCGCGCTGGAGCAGCTGCCCCGCCTGGCCGGTTCCCAGGTCCATTCGACCGTGATCCTGAGCGAGGTGGACCGCAAGACCTTCCAGAAACTGGGCATCGGCCTCACCTGCGATCCGGTCCGGAAACTCAAGTGCCGGCAGCGGGTTCAGGACGAAGAGGTCTGATTCCGTCCCCGCCGCTGTTCCGAGATGGAAATCATCAGGTTGCGGATGGAGAATACAATCGAGAACTGGCCGATCACCAGCACCCAGTCGTGCCGGATGAGGCCGTAAGCGATAATCATCGAAGAGCCGATGACCGCCAGGACCCAGTGTCCCAGCGGCAGGAAAGACTGCCTGCGTCGGTAACTGTACACGAGCTGGTACACGGAGCGGATCTCGAAAGTGAACTGCGCGAGGACGCCGAACAGAAGAAGGTTCAGGGGAACGTCCTCATTCTTCAGGAAAGTATCGACAAATGTCGGGATATCCCGGACAATCAGGGCCAGGATGACTACGGGAAAGAGTGCCTGCAGGACAATCACGATCTTCGGGACCTTCTTGTACAGGCCCATGATGCCGATGTTCCACATATAGATGTAATACCCGACGCTTTCCCCGAAAATGATGGAGAAATCCTTCCGCAGCCAGCCGTAGATGTACAATACCACAGCGCCGATGCTGCTCAGCACCCAGTAGATGCCCGGGGTCTCCACCTGGTGCGACTTCTCGGACAGGTACCACTGGATCAGGACCCGGAGGCCATAGATGCCCATTCCGGCCAATCCGAGCAGATATACCCATCCAGGACTGTCCATACGAAATGATTACAGGTTGGCGGAGGACCCGTAGAAATGGGTCCAGACCGTGTTCTGGAGATCTTCCGGCAGGCCTCGGAGAACCGAGCGGAGGGTCCGCTGCGGGAAATCGGCGTACCGGAGGAAAATGAGGGCGTCCAGGCTGTCGGAGAAATCCGGATCCACGTTGAAGCACACGAGCCTGGCCCCGCAGCTGAAATACTTGCGGACCAGCACCGGCAGCCGGTACTTTCCGTCGGACAGGGCCATCAGCAAGCGGTCGAATGCGTCAATGTTGCCCGCAAAGGGCTTCAGCAGGTCATCCGGGTTCACGGCCAGGAAGTCCGGGGTAAAGGGATGCGAAGGCAGCGCGACCTTTTCCGCTCCTTCCAGCGGGTAATTCATCTCCAGATATCGGACGATCAAGCTCTTATAGAACAACGGAACGTCATTGCTGATGCTGACGGGACCGGAATAGAATTCCATCGACGGGCTCTTCAGCGTGGACACGGCAAGACCTGTGAGCAGCAGACGCAACGGATGCACCTCCCGCTGATACTTCTGGACGATGAAGGAGCGGCCGAGTTCCAGGGTCTTCCCGAGCTTTTCCGGCGCCTTTTCGCCGTACCGGACGAGGGAGGCGGAATAGAAGCCGGGGACACCGCCATGCTCTGCGATGATTCCGGGGCCGAATCCCAGGCGGTAGGCGCCCACGATTTCACGGTTTCCAATATGCCAAAGGACCATCTGCCGATAATAGGCGTCATACCTGTCCGTATCGTGGGACAGGCCGGTCCCCTCTCCCACAGCGCGGAAAGTCTCCTCCCGGAGGCGGTATAGTTCCCGCATGGTGAGCGGGGCTTCGGAGGCGTCCAGCAGGTAGGCCCGGTAATCCCCCACCTCGAACAGTTTGTGGTCTTCCAGGCCGGCCATCTCGTTCCGGATCTGCTCCGGTGCGACCGGCTCGTCCAGGGGGGCATCCTGTTTCCGGACCGCCATTTCCATGGACGGAAGGCACTGGGCCTGCAGCGCATAACAGCGGTTGCGGAGGTACCGGCCCAGGGAAGGAATGTCCATGCCGGCGATTTCGGAAGCCGGGATGGGCTGCCCGATCCGCACTTTCACCACGGTTCCGCGCATATGGAACATCTCGTGGATCAGGCGGATGGTGCGGAGGCGGGGATGGATGCGTCCCAGCCGGTGGAACGAATCGGAATTGCCGCCGTCAAAATAGACCGGAAGCACGGGGAAGCCCGATTTCCGGACCAGTTTCACGATATTGTCAGCCCAAGGAATGTCTTCCACCACCCTTCCGGACCCGAGGGAGGTCCGGTTCTCCCCTTTCTGCCAGGTCGCCACCTCGCCGGCCGGGAACAGGCCCAGCGGGTTGCCGCCGGACAGGTGCCCGAGGGCTGCGCGGATGCCCGAAATGCTCCGGGCGCCGCCGCTGGAGAAGTTGTCCACCCCGATGAAACTGTCCTTCAGGTTCGGGATCATGGACAGCAGGAACGTGGTCAGGATCTTGTAATCCGGCCGGCGGGAACCGATCACGGAACTCAGGATCATGCCGTCCACCCCACCGTAATGGTGGTTGGATACGGTGATGAATCCGCCCTCTTTGGGGATGCGGTCCAACTGGTTGGCGGGAATGTCATAGGAGACGGCGATTTCCTCCAGGACATGGGAGGAAAAAGCGGGGCCGAACGAGTCCGAGAATTTCTTGTGTATCCGGTTCACCTCGTCCAGCTCCAGGATACGATAGGCTGCCCGGGCGACCCATCGCCCCAGGAAACCTTTCAGGCCCAATGCTTTCTGGAGTTCGTCCAGCTCCAGAACGGTGGTTTTAGCAGCACTCATCAATTCCCAAAGTTAGTGATTATTTTCCAAAAAGCCAATGAAAGGGGCCTCAATGGGTGCGCCGGCGGCGTCCGGAGAAGATCCGCTGCGGGAGTTCCATCGCCAGGATGATGCCCAGGACAATGGCAACCGCAATCTTGGCCGCGGTGAAACCCGCCGAACTGGAGAGGTCCAGATGGCTGGAAATCAGATAGTAAGTGCCCCAGAAAACACCGGCTCCGGGGACCAGCGGGAAGATGCCGCACAGGAGGAAGACGTTGGCCGGGCACTTTTCCCGGACGGCAAAGAAGCGCGAGAGGATGCCGATGAAGACCGTGGAGATCACGGTGGCCACCGCCGGGGTCAGGCCGGCGTGCCGGAAAAGGACCAGGTAAAGCAGCCAGCCCAGGGCGCCGACGATGCCCGAAGGGATATACTGCTTGCGCGGGACACCGAACAGGATGGCAAAGGCCGTGGTTCCCACGAAAGCGGCGAGGGTCTGGATCGCCAGGCTGGCGGTTTCCGGGTTCGCCCAGATGCCTTCCAGGGCGATGATGCCGCCGGACAGCGCACCATCGACCATAAAGCCGACACTCACGCCAATCGCGATGCAGAAAAAGCCCAGCAGGGCGTCCGTGAGCCGGGTTAAGCCTGCCAGATAGTCTGCATTGGCGAGATCCCGGACACCATTCACGAAGGGCACCCCGGGAATCAGGGGCATGATGGCCCCGATGATGATGTTGGCCAGGCTGTTTCCGAAGCCGATGCGGTAGCAGGCTACGCATAACAAAGTTGCTACCAAAGCGTTGCAGATGCCGCCCACGATGCGGGACATATATCGTCCGCTCACCAGGAAAATGAAGACGTACAGCAGGCAGCCTACCACAAAGGCGGCACCGCAATCCAGGAAACCGCCGCCGAAGACCGCGCAGAAGCCGGAGGCGCCGAAGGCGGAACCCAGGACCTGCTCCCACATCGGTTTGGCCGGTTGGGTGCGGATCTGCTCCAAGCGCTGCCGCGCCTCCTCCAGCGTGCAGCGTCCGGCGGAGATGTCATAACTGAGCTGGTTCACCTCGACGACCTTCTGGAGCTGGATGGGACGGATGGGGATGAACTCCACATTGGCATAGGTGGACGCCTGGCCGCCCGCCTTCTCCACCTTCCCGGCGCTGCCGGTGGTGAAAATTCCATTGGACAGCACGAAGAAATTGCCCTTGTCCACCCCGTAATAGGTGGAGATCCGGGCCATGATGTCCTCGACACGGGAAATCTCCGCACCGTTTTCCAGCAGGATGTGGCCGGCAACGGAGGCGACTTCAAGGACGTCGGAAAGGTCGTAGCGTGGTTCCATGGTGCAAAGATAAGAGATTTCTCGACAAGCTCGAAATGACAGGTGGTATTATCGAAGTGATAAGTGGTATTATCGAAAGACAGTTGATAATATTGAAAAGACAGTTGATAAAAACGAAGTGACAGGTATCACTTTTCGAAATGCTGGTAATCCTGGACGGAGCGCCAGGAACCGCCCCAGGAGAAGCCGTGTTCCCGGAAGAGGCGGTAGCAGAGGCCGTTCTTGTCGATCTTGTGCGGGAAGGCCTGGGAGCGGTCTGCGTAAGGGGCGGCGCCGGCGGGTTTAACACGGCCGGAACGGACATACGGGTTCTCGAGCGGATTAATGTCCACGGCCAGGCCCAGGGCGTGCTTGGAGAGTTCCCGCATACCGGTTTTCCGCCGGTAGTTAAAACAGGAGGTATTATCGGCCGCCATCGACGCCTCATCGTCCCCGTCGAAGTCGTCGATAAGCCGGATGCTCCGGATGGGGTACCGCGCCTCGTACAGGCCCCTGAAAACGGCCAACAGGTCCTCGGCGACGGCCCGATTGCACACCATCTCCCCTACTTGCTCCTGCCCGTCAAAATCGACATAAGACAACCGGAGATACCGGAGCTCCGCAAGTTGGATTTCAGCGTCTTCCGGATAGGAAACGCCCCTCATCCGTCGCTCGACCTCTGGCGGAATCGGCGTGGCCGTGAAGACGGGTTCCGGGACAGCCACCGTATCTACAGACGAGACTATCTCCTCCTGAACCGGGGTCGGTGCAGACCGCCTTCCTTTGCATCCGGCAAGGAGGCAGAGGAGGAGCAAGAGGGTATATGCAGGATACTTTTGCATTTACGCCCGCAAAATTAGCAATTTCCCCGCTAAGTCGCTATATTTGTATGTTTTTTGGCAACGTACATGTCACTGCTGCTCATATTCCTCTTCGGGGCGATGGCCATCTCCTTCCTGTGTTCACTGTTGGAGTCCGTCCTGATGTCCACTCCGATCTCCTACATCACCATGAAGGAAGAAGAAGGGGACCGGAATGCCATCCTCTTCTCCAAACTGAAGGACAATCCGGACCGTCCCCTGACGGCCATCCTCTCCCTGAACACCATCGCGAATACCGTGGGCGCGGCGGGCGTGGGCCAGCAGTCCAGCATCCTGTTCGGCAGCGAGTGGTTCGGCGTGGTCTCCGCCGTGATGACCTTCCTGATCCTCGTCTTCTCCGAGATCGTTCCCAAAACCATCGGCACCTACCACTGGAAGAGCTGTCTCTGGCTCTCCCGCATCATGAAGGCCCTCATCGTCATCCTCTATCCCCTGGTGTGGGTGGTGGAGAAGATCCGCAAGCCCATAGCCGGAGACGAGCCCGACACCACCATCTCCCGCGAGGAGGTGTCCGCGATGGCCAATATCGGTGAGGAAGAAGGCGTCATTGACAATTCCGAGAACAAGGTCATCCAGAACATCATGAAACTGGACGACATCAAGGCCTACGACGTGATGACCCCGCGCGTGGTCGCCGCCATCGCCCCGGAGTCCATGACCCTCAAGCAGTTCTACAAGCAGGACGATCTCTCCCACAACTCCCGTATCCCCGTCTATGCCGACTCTCCGGAGTTCATCACCGGCTACATCCTGCGCTACGACGCCCTGGAGAATCTGGCCGAGGACAAGTTCGACATGCGTCTCCGCACCATCAAGCGCAAGATCGCCGCTTTCCACGAAGAGACCACGGTGGCCGACATCTGGGAGAGCCTCCTCAAGACCAAGGACCAGATTGCCTGCATCATCGACGACTACGGCTGCTTCCAGGGCATCATCACCCTCGAAGACATCATGGAGACGATCCTCGGGATGGAGATCATCGACGAGAACGACACCATCACCGACATGCAGCAGTACGCCAAGGAACGCTGGCTCAAGCGCAAGAACCAGTACAAGCAGATCGTGCTGCCGGAAGAGGATTCCGAGGCGTAAGGCCGGGCTGGGTGCTTCTGGAGATGTGTTGTCCAGCCGGGCGCGAGTTTCCTATGTGCCGATGCGTGGGGTTAGCACGCATCATTTCGTAATACATTGATAATCAATTGAATGAAAATCACTGCGTGCTAACCCCCTCCAAAATCTGCAGGGGTCAGCACGCGGACGTGCTAACCCCTCCCAAAAAACACGGGGGTCAGCACGGAGGCAAAAGTAATTGGTTCATAATCAAACATATGCAAATCAGGCCGTGCTAACCCCTCTTTCCAGTTTACGCACGGATTGCAGGAGAGGTTCGTTTTCACTATCTTTGCACCTGTGAGAAGCATTGCCATCATCGGGGCCGGGGCGGCCGGGTGTTTCTGCGCAGCCGAGCTGCGCAGGAGGATTCCGGATGCATGCATCGTGGTATTCGAGGCCGGTCCCAAGCCTCTTGCCAAGGTAGCGATCACGGGCGGCGGGCGATGCAATCTCACGAATTCCTTTGAAGGAATCAACTCTCTTTCAGAAGCTTACCCCCGCGGAGAAAGGCTCATGAAGCGCCTCTTGCACGACTTCTCCCACGAAGATACCTGGCGTTGGTTCGAATCCGCCGGCGTTCCCCTCGTCCTTCAGGACGACCACTGCGTCTTCCCCCGCTCCCAAGATGCCATGGACATTGTCCGGGCTCTCCTCCGTCGCATGGACGGCGTCACCCTTCGCCTCCGCACGCCCGTTCGCTCCATCGCGTTAGAGACCCCCGATCAGGTCGGGGGTGACGATAAAGGGAAGGTCGATGGTGACAAGCGCGTCATGCCCGGCTCGATCGGGCATCTGCGCGTGGATGACAATGCCGTCATGCCCGGCTCGATCGGGCATCTGCGCGTGGATGACAATGCCGTCATGCCCGGGCCCGACACGGCCAATGAGACCCCCGATCAGGTCGGGGGTGACGTTCAAGGGACGGTCGGGGGTGACGAGCGCGTCATGCCCGACTTGATCGGTCATCTGAATGTGGATGACAAAACCGTCATGCCCGACCTGATCGGGCATCTGAATGTGGATGGGGAACGGTTCGACGCGGTGGTTGTGACGACGGGCGGGGCGCCGAGGGGGTTGCCGATGCTGGAGGGGTTAGGTCTCGAGTGGGTGCCGACGGTGCCGTCGCTGTTTACTTTCACCGTGAAGGATGCGTCGCTGCGCGCCTTAATGGGGCTGGTTGTCAATGCTTCCCTCTCCATTCCAGGAACGTCTTTCAAGGCCTCGGGGGCGCTGCTCATCACCGACTGGGGCCTCAGCGGCCCGGCTACGCTGAAACTCTCCGCGTATGCCGCCCGCTACCTGGCTGAAGCCGGGTACAAGGCTCCCCTATCCGTTAATTGGCTGGACGCTTCCGAATCGGAAGCCCGCGAAATCCTGCAGGCACTCGCGGAAGGTAATGCCCGGAAGCAGGTGACCAGCACCCCGCCGACCGGCTTGCAGGCCCGGCTGTGGAACCACCTGACACAGAGGGCCGGACTGCGTCCGGACATCCGCTGGGCGGAACTTGGTTCCAAAGGATTCAACAAGCTCGTGAACGTCCTCACGCAGGATTCCTACGCGATCGAAGGCAAGACGAAGTTCCGCGAGGAATTCGTCACCTGTGGCGGCGTGGCGCTATCCAACGTGAACCCGGCTACCCTGGAGAGCAGGCGGCATCCGGGGCTCTATTTCGCGGGAGAAGTCCTGGACATCGACGCCATTACGGGCGGCTTCAACCTGCAAGCCGCCTGGACCACCGGCTACACCGTAGCCCGTGCGATTGCTTCTTTATGAGGGATTGAACCGGAGCGCGATATCCGCCGTTTCCATCAGCACGAAATCCATCCCGCAGTTCCGGGCGAACTCCCGGTCATAATGGGAATCCCCGAGCATCAGGGAGCGTTCCGGCGTGATATCCGGATAGTCCTGCTGCGCTTCCCGGAACAGGCCCGGATTGGGTTTCCGGCGGGGATCCTCCTCCCCCACTGCCGTGCAGACATAGATACCGTCAATGCGGCCGCCCGCCTGCCGGATCTCCTCCAGCATCCGGGCATGGACCTCATCAAGCGCCTCCTGCGTCATTTTTCCCTTGCCCACACCCCGCTGGTTGGAGACAATCAGGATATGCCGGAACTTCCCGGCCCAGGCGCGAAGACTCTCCAGCATACCCGGCAGGAAGGTAAACTGCTCCCAGGAGCGCACGTAATCCCCCGGCAGCCAGCGGTTGATGACCCCGTCACGGTCCAGGAAAAGCGTATCGGCCCCGGAGGCCAACACGGCATCGGAAGCTTTCAGGACCGCCTGGATTTCAGGCAGTTCCTGCTGCGCCCGGGCATAATCCTCCGGAATGCCGATGTCAATGAAATACCCGTCCTGCACCACACCCGCCACCAGGCCGTAATCGGAAAGCGGCTCCAGGACATCTTTCTCGAAAGAGAACCTCCGGGGATAGAGACTGATTTCCAGTTGGGAACGGTCGATGGCATAAATCCCGCCATTGATGAGCCCTTCCGCACACGGCCGCTTCTCGTGGAAGGCCGTGACCAGCTCGCCGTCCCAGTCGACGGCCCCATAGCGTTCGAAATCCCGCATCGGCTTGAGCGCCAGGGTGACGGGAGCGACGAACGGGAGGGTATTGAGGTCCGCGTTGAAAAAGGTGTCTCCATTGAGGACAAAGACCTTGTTCCCCCGGCATTTGCCCAGGGCGAGACGGATGCCGCCACCCGTCCCGAGGGGTTCCTCCTCGATGGCGTAAGTGATTTCGAAAGGCCAGGAGCGGGATTCGATAAAACTGAAAATCACCTCTTTCAGGTAGCCCACCGAAAGGACCACGTGGGAGATGTCAAAGCGGGACAGCCAGTCCAACTGGTACTGGAGAAAAGGCGTCCCGTCCACCGGCGCCAAACATTTGGGAAGGTCGCTGACCACCCCGCGGAGCCGGGTTCCCAGCCCGCCGGCGAGGATTATCGCTTCCATGTCTCGGGGACCCGGTCCGTTTCATATACCCGCCAGGCGTGGGCGCCCCGTTCCGTGAACTGGAAGGGAACCACCTGCCCCGGAAGCTGCTCCAGGGCGCGCACAACGGCCATTTTCCGGGTCGGAGGAACCATCAGCATAATGAAACCGCCTCCGCCGGCACCGGATACCTTACCGGCCACGGCCCCGGCGTTCATGGCCGTGTCAAAGGCTTCCTGGATGACGGGATTGGTGATGGCACCGGCCATCTTCTTCTTGTCCTCCCAGGCCTGTCCCAGGATCCGTCCGAATTCGGCCATGTCGCCCTTGAGGAGGGCCAGCTTCATATCGGCGGAACTCTGGCGGATGCGGTGCATCGCCTCGATGGCGGTAACGTTCCCGGAGGAAGTGTTCTTCTGCTGCTCGCTGATGATGGCGGCGCTAGACCGGGAACGGCCCGTATAGTACAGAACCATTGACGCTTCCAGTTCTTCCACGATCCAGCCCTTCACCTTGAGCGGGTTCACGATGACCATGTCGTTGCGCAGGAATTCCATGTAGTTGAAACCGCCGAAAGCGGCGGCATACTGGTCCTGTTTGCCGCCCGCGAGGGCGAGGTCCTTCCGCTCGATCTCGTACGCGAGACGGGCAATTTCATAGTCCCCGAGAGGCAGATTCATCCATTCAGCGAAGCACTTGAGGATGCAGACCACCATCGTCGAGGAGGTTCCCAGACCGGAACCGGCCGGAGCATCGTTGTAAGTCGTGATGGCAAAGGCACCGGGAACCGGACCGAAGTCCTTCACGATGCGGTTGTACACACCCCGGATGAGATCCGGTGCACCGTCCAGCGTAGCCTCCAGGGGGCAGTCGATGTGGGCATCGGCGTCAAAGGCATCGACCCGGACGGTCTCCCCTTCCCGGGTTTCGATGGTGCACCAGGCGGACAGGTTGATGGTGGCGTTCAGGATGAGGCCGCCGTAGAGGTCACTGTAGGGAGAGACGTCACTCCCCCCACCTGCCAGGCCGAGCCTGAGCGGCGCTTTGCTGCGGATGATCATACGCGGGCTATTGGGCGACGACGGCCATCTTTTCCTTGACCGCCTGGATACGCTCTTCGGCATCGGCATAGCCGCTTTCCAGGGCCTGGTCGTAATACAGGATGGCCTTCTCATACATTTCCAGGGTCAGGGACTTGACCTTGGCCTTGTCCTTCCGGCGGGAGACGGTCGGGGAATCGTCCCCGAGCTGCTCGAAGTCCACGCCGGCCTGGTACAGCATCCGGGCCTGCTGACGCACGGCCCTTTCGAGGTCCTCCCGCTGCGCGGAAATGGTCTCGCTCTGGAGGACGATGGTCCCGTGCTGGGCTGATATCTTCTCGTTCTGTTCGGTAATGGTCCGGTCGCGATCCTGGATCTCGGCCTTGAGGTCCTCGATCTCCTTCTCCTTCTCGGCGATGACCGTCTTCAGGCTGGAAACCAGTTTCTTATACTGCGCGTTATCGGCCGTAAGCCGGTCCAGGCGGGAAAGCTTCGCCTTGATCTCGTCGATGCTGTCCTCGATCATCTCCACCTGGTTCAGCCGGGCGGTACCCTGCTCCACGTCGGTGCGCAGGACGGCCGTCGAGCCGGAAATCTGCGACAGCTCCTGGAGGATGTTGTCCACGGCCGTGGCCTGTTCGATGTAGCTGTCACGGGTCGCTTCGGCACTCACCTTGAGGTCCTCGTAAGCCCGGACCACGGCGTCATAGTCTTCCTTGGGGACGCTTTCGCCCTGCTTGAATTCGCAGCCGGCCAAGCACAGGGCCGACAGCAGAAGGGCTGTTATCGGGAAAGTTCGCATAGGAAATTCGTCTTTTCGAAACGGATCGTCGTCAGTTTGAGGTCGGAGCGGTAGGAGATGCTGCCTTCGCCCAGTTCGGTGGACTTGACAGTGCCGTCTTCCGCCACGGTAAAGGAGTACACGACGGGACCATAGACGGTCACGCGGGCAATCTGGTACTGCCGTTCGGCCACCTTCTTCACGGAGGCGGTCGCATAGCGGGTTTCCCCGAGCGACGTGAATTTCATCGAATAGCTGCCCTCGAGGTTGCCGATCTTCTGCACGTCCGGCAGGGCGCTGACTTTCTGGGCTGACCGGCCGGCGCAGCCCGCGAGGGCGACGCAGAGGACGGTGAGAAGGGCCAGGGAATGAAGGGGTTTCATATCCGTGTATTATTGGAGAATCGCGTCTGCAAGGGCCTCCAGGGCCGGAAGGTCGCTGTCTTTCATCCGGCTGCGGATGGACACGAGGTCGCCCACGATCTCGACGTCCTTCATCGTGCCGAACAGCTCTTTCATCACTTTCCCGGCGGACGGCGCCCAGGTGCCGTTCTCGACGAGGGCCACCTTCTTCTGCTGCCAGGCCTTGATCTGGAGCAGATGGAGGAAGTTGTAGGCCGGCGTGAACAGCCCGCCGTCATAGGAAGCGGCGCACAGGACCAACTTGCCGTAGCGGAAGGCGTCTTCCACCGCCTCGTGGATATCGTCGCGGGTCAGGTCGGCAAAGGCGACCTTCGGACAGCCCTTCGCAAGCAGGATCTCCTTCAGGCGCTCGGCCACCGCCAGGGTACCGCCGTGGATGGACGCACAGGCGACGAAAACGCCCTCGGTCTCCACGCCGTAGGTGCTCCAGGTCTGGTACAGGTCCAGATAATAACCGAGGTTCTCGCGGAGGATGGGCCCATGGAGGGGGGCGATGACTGCCGGCTGCAGGGGCAGGACCTTCTTGAGCAGGATCTGCACCGGCGCACCGTATTTGCCGCAAATGTTGAAATAATAGCGCCGGGCCTCGCAGGCCCAGTCGTTATCCTCGTCCCCGAAATAGCCGCACTTCGAGAGGGCGCCGAACTTGCCGAAGGCATCGGCCGCGAAGAGGACCTTGTCCTTCCGGTCGAAACTCACCATCACTTCCGGCCAGTGCACCATGGCAGCCAGGGTGAACTGGAGCGTATGGGCCCCCAGTTCCAGCGTGTCCCCTTCCTTGACGGCCAATGTGTTGAAGGTGGCACCGTCAAAGAACTGGCCCAGGAACACCAGCGCCTTCGCAGTGGCGACGATCTGCACGTCCGGATACCGCTTCGCGAGTTCCAGGATGGTACCGGAGTGGTCCGGTTCCATATGATGTACCACCAGGTAATCCGGTTTCCGGCCGCCCAGGGCCTCTTCCAGGTTCTCCAGCCACTGCTGGCCCTTCCGGGCGTCCACCGTGTCCATCACGGCCACCTTCCGGTCCAGGATGACATAGGAATTGTACGCCATCCCTTCGGGGACGTCATACTGGCTTTCAAACAGGTCGATGTCGAGGTCGTCGACGCCGATGTAGCGGATATCCGGAGTAATGCTCTTTGTCATAATCTTGCTCTTATATCCTACAAAGATAGGAAAATACCCGCTAGAAAGCAAGTGCCCATCCCGCAAAAGAAAAGCCCCTGCAGATCACTGCAAGGGCTTTCGGGAGGTGCCAAGCGGAGCTTTTTTCTTAATCAATTCTTTCTATTTTTAACGAGGTTGTTATCATAATTGATTGAATATAAATGATATCCTAAAAACAGCTCCTAAAATCGAGTTAAACACAGACAACAATTTTCCGGGACAAATTCGGGACAACTTAAGATAATTATGCTTATCTTTGGACTGAATTATTAACGGGATTTGTTTATGTCAGTCACTTTCAAAATCAGGACCCGAAAGAAAGAAGGTCGAGCGCCGCTTGTTGCGCGCATTCTCAACAACAAGCTCCAGGTCGATATCCTGGTCGCAACAACGATTACTGTCGATGTTGCAAAGTTTACCGCATCTCCGACCGGCAGGCTGTATGCCAATTACATGAAGTCTCCTGAAGGAGTCAAGGTCAATGAATTGATGGCGAGCGTCACGTCCGCGTTGGAGAGTTATTTGCGGCAGGGCGTGAAGTTGACAACCGACCAGGCCAGGAAGGTCATTGACGACATTGTCATGAAGGAGGAACGTGAAGCTGAAATCAGGCGAGAGGAAGAACGGAGGCGTAAGGAGGAAGAGGAAAGGAGGGTCACGCTGAACAAGTTCATCGACCAGTTCATCGCCGACATCGAAAGCGGTGCCCGGCAGACGGACAAGGGCACCAATTATGCCTTCGCGACCGTCAAGGCCATCAAGCAGGCCCTCCGGCAGTTCAAGTATTTCCAGCGGGACACGAAAAAGGAATACGACTTCGATGACATCGACATGTCGTTCTACTACAAGTACACGGCTTACCTGAAAAACAAGAACTACTCCGTGAACTCCATCGGCAAGTGCATCAAGGAGCTGAAGGCTGTCATGTACATTGCCGAGATCGAAGGCCACCACTCGAATAACGCGTGGAAGGACAAGAAGTTCAAGGGTACCCGGATCGATATCGACAGTATCTACCTGACCGAGGAGGAGCTGGACAGGATGATGTCCGTCGACCTCTCGCGGTATGAAGCCGGCCACGAGCTGGCGCGCGACATCTTCATGGTGGGCGTCTGGACCGCCCAGCGCGTCTCGGACTACAACAACATCCGGAAGGAGGACTTCAGCACCCTGGTGAAGAACGTCATGCGTGAGGAGGATGATCCGGAGCATCCCGGTGAGAAGCGGGCTTGGATCGAGAAGCATGAGATCACCTACCTGAACGTCCGCCAGAAGAAGACGGGGGCCAGGGTTGCCATCCCCTGCAACTCCCGCCTGAAGGCCATCCTCGAGAAATACGACTACCAGCTTCCGCACCTGGAAGACCAGGTCATCAACCGTTACATCAAGGATGTCGCCCAGGCGGCCGGGCTGACGGACCTTGTCGAGATCGAGACCACGAAGGGGGGCACCGCCCGCAAGGAGATGGTTGAGAAATACAAACTCATCCACACCCACACGGCCCGCCGTACCGGCGCCACGCTAATGTACCTTTCAGGTGTCGACATCTACGACATCATGAAGGTCACGGGGCACACTTCTCCGGCCATGCTGAAGAAGTACATTAAGGCCGACAGTCTCAAGGTTGTCGAGAAGCTGACGGACAAATACGACTACTTCAAGTAGATAGCAGTATCCCGGCACGATAAGAAGGCCCTTTTCTCCTCCGGCCTTTTCTGACAAGACGCCCCACCGGCGTCTTGTTTTGCCCTCTGCCGTATCCAATCCTCGATCATATGAACTATCATCATCGTCTTTATCGAACGCGTGCACTCGTAAACGAGATGGTGACAGCGATGAACAACCTGGCGGGCACGGGATTCCGTGACGACAGTGCCAAGGACATCCACACCATCGTGTATCGCAGGGGGGAGTTCCAGAAGCGGCTCCGGGACTGTTTCTACGACATCATTGACATCTGGCCTGATGTCCTGTCCAACAATGCTTTGAAGTATGAGATTTCAAGTTTCGTTTCAAGGTATCGCGCTTTTCGTCTGACGGCCCGGACGGTTGCGGATTCAACAGGCTTGCCGCCTCCTCTCTGTGAGACGCTCCCCCGCTATATCCTGTTCCTGAAGGAACTCGACGAGGACATGTGCATCATCCTTCATGAATTCTCTGGCGAGCCTGTCCGGGAGTTGAGACCCTCCCTGTCCGGTATCGCCAGGAGCCTCCGTTTCTACGTGAAGGATGTTGACGACGAGTTCTACGAACGGCTCATCATTGACCGCCTGCCGCCGTCACGGCCCTTGAAATGGTGCGGCACCAAGGTGGCGGCCACCCTTTTCGCCGAGCATTTCGGCCTGACGGATGCGGAGATGAACCGCGCGTTCCTCTTCCCCAGCCACGGAAGGACATACCGCGGACTGAAGCGCTCCAGCAACGTCGCTACGAAGGGGGACGACAAGAACGGCATTGCGGATATCCTTAAGAAATATCCTTACCCAGCCTGAGCATCTCCTGAAATCGACCGGCAGATTACTGCCTTGACAAACAGCTTCCGGCCCAGTCACAAGCTTGGTTCTCACATAAAATACTGCTTTTACTGCTTTTTGTAACATTTTAACAATCAAGTATTTAATACTACTTTCGTTCCGCAAGATCATAAAAAAGAATCTTATGGAACTCGAACCCATCATCTCCCGTTATTTAGGGGACATCATCAAGCCCATCGTCACGACTGCGGTCGAGGAGGCCTTCAGCAGGATCCCGCCTCCCACGCCCGGTGACGAACTCATCAGCGTGAAGGAAGCCTGCCAGCTCCTCAGGTGCAGCGAGCCCACGTTCTACGCCCACGTCAACAGCGGAGTCATCAAGCTGGAGAAAAACGGAAGGCGTAGCCTGGTCCGCAAGGGGAAGCTACTAGACGACCTGGCTGCCGGAAGGCTGCGCCTGAGGAAGGACAAGCACCGGAAGTAGCGGGCATAGCAACTAAAGAACATGTACAAATTAACGATTGGCAACAGTATTATGGAACCACAAATGTCACCGGAGGAGTTTCGTCAGTTATGGGAATCCCTGCTCGTCAGGGCGTCGGACAAGTTCGAGGTACCGCCTGAAGTCGTCAGGATAGGCGACTCGGTCATCTGCACCCTGGGCAATTTCAGTGCGTCAACGGGCAAGGGCAAGTCCAAGAAGACCTTCAACGTCAGCGCGATCGTCGCCGCGGCCCTGACCAACGGCCGGGTTCTCAACTACCAGGCCAGTTTCCCCGAGGGTAAGAGGAGAATCCTGTATTTTGACACGGAGCAGAGCGCCGACTACTGCCTGAAGATCATACGCCGGATCAACAGGCTCTGCGGCTATCCTGAAACGATGGACCAGGACCGCATTAAGTTCGCGCACCTCCGCGAGAAGGGGACGTTGATGCGCCGCTGGATCATCGAGCAGGCCCTGGCGATTGAGCCGGAAGTCGGGCTTGTCATCATCGACGGGCTGCGCGACCTCCTCTATGACATCAATTCTTCAGCTGAAGCTGCGGAAGTGATTGGCCTGCTGATGAGATGGAGCAGTCAGTACAACCTCCATATCCACACCGTCCTTCACTTGAACAAGGCGGACGACAATGTCCGCGGGCACATCGGGACGGAGCTCAACCACAAGGCCGAGACGATCCTCCAGATCACGAAGAACGACGCAGACGGGAACATCAGCGAGGTGAAAGCCTCCCTGGTCCGAGACCGGGAGTTCCGTCCCTTCGCCTTCAGCATCAACGAGGAGGGGCTTCCCGTCCTTGCCGAAGGGTATGAACCCGCACCGCTTCCCCCGCGTGTGACGTTCGACTACCAGTCCATGACCGAGGAGATGCACCGGGTGGCGCTGGATATCGCATTCAACGGAATCTCGGATCCGATCGGATACAACGAACTCCTGCACCAGCTCATGGTGGGCTATTCGTCATCTCTCGGGTTCTCCCGGTCGCGGACCATCATCGCGAAGCTGAAGCAGTTCCTGATCAAGAATGACATCCTCAGGAAAGTCCCGGGCAGGAAATACGTGTACAACAGGGATTTTCACTATGTCCAACCGGAGAAGCCGGAGGAAACGGTATAGAATAGCCGTGGGCCTAAGGTGCGCAGTACTTCTGTACCGGTCCCTTTCCTTGGCAGACTCGGGTGACCGGATGTCCATCTCACACTCCCGGGATACGCTCAATGATTGCTTTCAATAAACCACCATAAACAGTTGTAAATAATGAAGACAGAAGAATTGAAAAGGATCCCGATCTGGGAACTCTTGTCCCATTTGGGCATAGAGCCGGTCTCCAAAAGGGGCGGCGGCGCGCAGCTGCTATACCACTCCCCTCTCCGGCCCGACCGGAACGCCTCCTTCTCGGTCTCCACCCGGAAGAACCTCTGGATGGATTTCGGTACCTCACAAGGCGGGAATGTCATCGACCTCGCCATCGCTCTGAAGGGCTACTGCCCTTTCTGGGAAGCCGTCGTATGGCTGGAGGAACAGGCATCTTTCTTCCGGAGCGACATCCGGGACCATGACATCAGCCGGTATGATGATATCCATATGTCCCGGCTCTCAGGCCATTCGGACGTCAGCAACATGCGTGTGGAGGACCTCACCAGTCCCCGCCTTCTGGAATACCTTGAATCGAGGGGTATCCCCTCAGGGACCGGCCGTAGGTACTGCAAGGAGGCGCATTACACCGTCCGGGACCGCGAATACTACGGCGTCGCCTTCCTGAATATCCTGGGCGGCATGGAGATCCGCAGCCGTTTCTTCAAGGGCTGCCACGGCGTGAAGGCCCCGACCGTCGTCAGCGTGGAGAAAACGAAGCGGACAAGTTGCTGCTGCGTCTTCGAGGGGTTCATGGATTTCCTTTCCTATATGGTATTGGAGGAAAAGGGAGCAACGGACATCGTGCAGTCGTTTCCCTACGATTGCATCATCCTGAATTCCACGAGCATCATCCAGCGGGCGATTCCTTTCATCGGGGTCTACAGCATCGCCTATTGCTACCTTGACAACGATTTCGCGGGGAAGCAGGCCCTGGACACCCTCGACCTGCTCATGCCGGGAAGGATCTTAGAAATGTCATCCAAGTTCGCTCCGTATAATGATCTAAACGACTATCTGGTACAACAGCATCCTTGGGAGACTGGGAAGGATTTAACCTGCATAGTTGACAGGCGTACAAACCAGGAACGGAAGGACCGTCAAGGACTGTAGTGGAGGGCTTGTCGGTTGCATACCGTGACCACTTCCTCGTCATGCCCGGCCTGTCTAGGCATTTATGGGTTGGCAAGGAGCGATAGCGACCGGACAGGAATCATCCCGGCTGAAGGCAGACCGCTTTTAGTAAAGGCGTAGAAGATTGCTCGGATTAGCAGGAGATTACCGGACAAGCCGGCAAACGCAACTAAGCCGAGCATGACGATAGTAGCTATTTTTTGCCGATATCGGAAAAATCAATACCTTTGCAGAGGTGAGATGACTACTTCTTGCCGATTGAAAGTTAGCAACTGTTGAATACCACAACTCATAGAACAACGATGGAGTTTTTATCAGTCACTGAATTTGCCGAAAGACATGGTCTTTCGGAGCGAACTGTGCGGAACTGGTGTTCGGCCGGGAAGATTCCCGGAGCGTTTCTCACGGGCAAGACTTGGAGTCTGCCGGCCGATGCTGAACAGCCTATGCGCGGCGGGGGCAAAAAGAAACCCTCTCCCCTTCTCAAGCGACTCAGAGAAGAAAAAGAGGGTAAAGTCAGCGGCAGCATTTACCATCGCACCCAGATTGACTTGACCTATAACTCCAACCACATCGAGGGCAGCAGGCTTACCCACGAGCAGACCAGGTACATTTTCGAGACCAACACGATTGGCATCACGGAAGACGGGATCAATGTAGATGATATTGTGGAGACTATTAACCACTTCCGCTGCATTGACTACATCATTGACCGCGCCGAAGATCGGCTCTCGGAAGCCCTTATCAAGGAGCTCCACCGAATCCTCAAGGCCGGCACCTCAGACAGCCTTAAGGACTGGTTCAATGTGGGTGCCTACAAACGCCTGCCAAATGAAGTGGGCGGCAACGAAACCTGCCCGCCCGAGCAAGTTCATATGAAGATGAAAGCCCTGCTCAAGTCCTATAACTCCAAGAAGCAGAAATCCCTGGAAGACATTATTGACCTCCATTGCCAGTTTGAACGCATTCACCCCTTCCAGGATGGTAATGGCCGCGTTGGCCGACTGATAATGTTCCGGGAATGCCTTGCTAACCGCTTTGTCCCCTTCATAATCTCTGATGAGCTAAAACTCTTCTACTACCGTGGCCTTCGCGAATGGGGGCACATCAACGGCTATCTCTTAGACACCTGTCTTGCCGCTCAGGACCAGTATAAGGCTCTACTGGATTACTTCAGAATTAAGTATTAAGATGCCTATTTTCTGTCTATTTTTTTTGCCTAAAAATTGTAAATTTGTAATAATTATTGTTGAACAAACTGTAGGATTATTCAATTATCGCCTACATTCTTCCAATATGACGTTCGCGACAAATATCACTAAGCGATTAACCGCCAATGCCCTAAAAGAAAGCATTACGGCTTATCTTTTTTCGCGCGATCCTTTCGGCATCATCGGGTCCGAGGTGATGTACGGCAGTTCGCGCCGTGTCGCCGACATGGTGTTCATTTCTAACGGTCATTCTTACGCCATCGAGATTAAAAGCGAATTCGACTCAACAGTCCGTCTCAAAGGTCAGTTGGAAGAATACCAGACTCTATTCGACTATATCATCATCTTTTCTGCACCCAACCATATCGACCAGATCAACACCAACATCCCGGATTATGTGGGGCTGTACAGCATCAACAAATATGGCATTCAGAAGCTCCGTCGCGAAAAGATAAACCGCCACGTACAGAAATCAGAGATGCTCATCTCCATTCCGTCCGCAGCGGTTAAGAGCAATTTTTCTATCAAAGGCAAACTCTCTTCAGACGAAATCCGTTCCGTTGTCTTGCGGAAATCCATGAAAGAGATTCATTCCTATTTCATCACATACTTCAAGGAAAAGTTTGAATCAGCTGCGTCTCGCAAGATGAAAATAATCCCTGAACGCATTGAAGCATCCGAGGATTATATCATCATTTAGATTCCTTTTCTATTCTTATTAGTTGCGTATAGATGTGATTGAACATCCTCACGCTTATCCAGAAGTTTGGCGCACATGATGTCACTTCGCCATCGGCACATTTCACAATTTCGTTTAAACCCCACTTCCCTCTAAGCGCTGTAGGGAATTCCGCGTCGCTCACCGTCTCCTCTGCAACGTTTACGTAGGTTCCTTTATACTCCGTCGTTCCCTTCGGACGTCGTTTCCAGTAAACCTTGGTTTTATAAATCAGTGGAATATCTATTCTCGGAATCCAACCGCGAGCCATCACCACCAAGTCCTGTCTGATTGGGTTGATACCGGCATAGTCTCCATATACGATGTCTGAGTAATCTGTTTTAAGTCGATCATACAGTTTCACTTCCGAATGACTAATGACGATAGGATTCCCCTCCCCATAGTCAAACACACGCTCTGGATATGAAGTTGACGCCACCACAAACTTAGCGCTTCTGCCATTCAATATGCGGTCTTTAATGTTCTGGATGCGTTTCTTGCAACGGTTATACGCCAGTTCAACCGCCGAATCCTGTAAGTAGCCGCCATCCAACACAATCCAGAGTTCACATCCTTCTGGCAGGTATTTCAATAATAGTGGCAACTCGTCATAACAGTCTTTTGTCTGAATAGCCGACCTGTACATCACCGCCCCGCAGTCCGCGGCAAGTCCCTTAACTTGAAGACCGAAGTTTGTTTCAAAATCATCGTCATCCCAGTTCATAAGCACCGCTGGAATAATGCGTCCGAAGCCTTCCTCCCCCACATTGTCATTAACAAACGACCGCCAT
>Ga0310690_10001166_pt1 | contig 48649 bp, 47 predicted proteins | sample AusTroGonzalo_MG_2_FD_207661 | JGI IMG/M metagenome (GOLD analysis project Ga0310690, IMG submission 207661) | Bovine rumen microbial communities from tropical cattle in Woodstock, Queensland, Australia - Gonzalo_04 (v2) (version 2) | ecosystem: Host-associated > Mammals > Digestive system >... | reverse complement strand
ATCAGAGTAAACAAAAATCAGTCGAGGAAAAAGCGGCTGACAACTTATAACAGTCTAAAATTATTAACCCGTCAACTTGCATCAGTCGTAAGACGCTGAAGTGACAACCAAAATCAGCAAATTACACAGCAACCGATTTGAGCCGTTGTACCCAAGGGTTAGCCAAGATGTACCCAAGTAGTAGCCAAGTATATCCCAAGTAGTAGCCAAGTAGTAGCCAAGTAGTAGCCAAGCTCAAAGTGGGCTGAAAGGCTTGGGAGAGGCTTGGGTAGAGGTGTGCTGCTTGGGCTCTGGGTGGGCTTAACGGCTTGGGGTGGTGAAGTTTGTAGTTTATAGTTTATAGTTTGTAGTTTGTAGTTTGTAGTTCAAGGTTCAGAGTGGTTTACGGTTTTTTCGTATTGTTTCATTAGGGTGTCTATGGCGTCGCGGATTTCCTGCGATGGTCGGAATCCCAGCTCGGGACGGACCGTGCCCTCTCTGCCATCCTTGAAGCTGGCCGCTATGTGGGTGGCCACATATTTGGTGAAGATGCCTGTGCCGCCATCGGAGTGCTTGCCCAAGTAGCAGATGATGTGGGCTACCTCTTTACGGTTGAAGCGTGTGCCCTCCTGCATTCCCTTGTCGTACACCACGGCATCCACCTCGGGAAGGTTGAGCATGTCGGCCCAGAGTTCCATATACTTGCCGCGCCACTTGGGGTTGACAAACTGAAGGGTGTTCTCCACATAGTTGAGAATCTCCTCGCGCACCGACTCCTTGTTGACCGTGGTCCCGGCCTGTGGCTTCACACGTGTGCCATAGTAATTGTTGACCACCGTTTTCGCAGCGGGGTTAAGGTTCTCGACATGGCCGATATTGAACTCCATGAAGGTGTTTCCTGAGCCTTGGGCGGCATCTTTGTCTATGTTCATGTTCAACTTTGTTTTGTGCGTAGGTGACTGATTGAAAACGTGTGGATTGTGTGTGGACGTTACGCCACCCAACAACAGACTCTACAGCTTGTCCACGACCATACTTTTGCATTCGAAATCGCAAGGGAAACCAGAGATTTCAAGCGTTCTTTGACGTATTGCATTTTTAGGCTGAAACCAAGGTGACTCTCTTTTCAATGATCAATTATCAAATCCAACTATCAATTAAAACTTAAACAACATGGCAAAAATCAAACAGATCGGCACTGGCCGAAAGACTATCGGTGCCGTTGACGGCATCACCTATGTACATCGCAAAGGCGTGACCTACGCCCGTTCGAACCCCGTCATGCCCGCAAGCGTCTACAAGACCCCCGGGGCCCTGAAGCGCCAGGCTATCTTCAAGATGGTGCAGATGCACTTGAAGTTCCACGTGCGCACCCTCAAGCAGACCTTCACCCCCAAGGGCATCGGATCCTCCACCAACCGCTACTATTCGGTGAACGGCAAGCACTTCACCAAGGCTTTGGATTCGCTGGCCGAGGTGTGGGTGGCCGGCGAGACGGTGACCCTGGCCGATGTGGAGGAGGCCATCAGCGCCTATGCCGCTGAGTATCCCCAGGCCATCGTGATTGCCCGCCGCATGGGCTACGGCGACGTGTACCTGACGGGCGAGTGGCCTCAGACCATCACCCTCCATGCCAACGGTGGTGACGGAACTATCATCGTCATCGTGGCTGAGAACGGAACGACTACCACTATCACGCCTGGCGAGGGCGGCTCCACTACCGTAGTGAGCGGTGGCGGTTCTTCGTCAGGCTCTGGAACCGGAAACGGCTCTGGTAGCGGCTCAGGCAGCGGCTCGGGTAATGGCTCTGACAACGGGTCTGGCGGCGATGGCCCTGAGGGGGAGTAACCTAACCTCCTTTCTAATCAATTGTCAACTTTCAAAAACAGTCAACTATGAAAATCAAGCTCACAAAACAACAAATCGAAGAGATTCTGGCCGACCCTGAGAAGGCTCAGGAGATTGGCATCAAGACCACCGATCCCTGGTGGGTCATCGTCCTGAAGGTGCTGGCCTACCTGATTGGCTTGCTGCTTGCCGGTGCTGCAACCACCAGCTGCGCTGCCGCGGCCTGCGCCTCGTTTCTTTAACCCTTAAACCTCTTGAACTTTTATACTTCTTAAACCATTAAAGTCATGAGAGTCATTTCATTTTTCATCATTCACTGCTCCGCGGTGCGTCCATGGCAGCAAAGCTCTGTTGAGGACATCGACCGCTGGCATCGCGCCCGAGGCTGGAAGAACGGCTGCGGCTACCACTACGTGGTTCGCCGCGACGGCACCGTTGAGACCGGTCGCCCACTGGAGATGATCGGCGCCCACTGCCAAAACCGCAACCGCCACTCCATCGGCATCTGCTACGAAGGCGGGCTTGACATGGAAGGCCGTCCCGCCGACACGCGCACCGACGCCCAGAAGCAAGCGATGCGCTCATTGCTCGAAGCGCTTCACGCCCAATTCCCCAAGGCCCTGGTCATGGGTCACAACGTCTTCAACCCCATGAAGGCCTGCCCCTGCTTCGACGCTGCGGCAGAGTACCGCGACTTGCAGGGAGCTTAGTAGCTTAGTAGTGTCGCCTTGGTTTCAGCCTGAGGACGTTTTAAGGCTTCACGTATCTCACGGATTTGCATGTATCCCTTACATACTTGCGATACCTGCGATACGTGGAGCTTTTTTGTCAGAACTTCCTCCAGACCATCTTGTTGACCACGCCCACGTAGCTCTGGATGATGCGCACCACCTTGGTGCTGACGTTCTCGTCCACGTAGTCGGGCACCGGGATGCCGTGGTGGCCGTCGCGTATCAGCTCCACCGCCACGTCGACGCTCTGCAGGAGGCCTACTGTGTCGATGCCGCTGAGCACGAAGCAGCCCTTGTCCAAGGCCTCGGGGCGCTCGGTGCTGGTGCGGATGCAGACGGCGGGGAAGGGATGGCCCACGCTGGTGAAGAACGAGCTTTCCTCAGGCAGGGTGCCGCTGTCGCTCACCACCGCGAAGGCGTTCATCTGGAGGCAGTTGTAGTCGTGGAAGCCCAAGGGCTCGTGTTGGATGACACGCTTGTCCAGTTTGAAGCCGCTGGCCTCAAGGCGCTTGCGGCTGCGGGGATGGCAGCTGTAGAGGATGGGCATGTCGTACTTCTCGGCCATCCTGTTGATGGCGGTGAAGAGGCTCATGAAGTTCTTCTCCGTGTCGATGTTCTCTTCCCTATGCGCAGAGAGAAGAATGTACTTGCCTTTTTCCAAGCCCAGACGTTTATGAATATCTGATGCCTCAATCTCTTTCAGGTTATTGTGCAACACCTCGGCCATGGGGCTGCCCGTGACATACGTTCTCTCCTTCGGCAGTCCGCAGTCGGCAAGGTATCTTCTTGCATGCTCCGAGTAGGCCATGTTCACGTCGCTGATGATGTCCACGATGCGGCGGTTGGTCTCCTCGGGCAGGCACTCGTCCTTGCAGCGGTTGCCGGCCTCCATGTGGAAGATGGGGATGTGCAGGCGCTTGGCACCGATCACGCTGAGGCAGGAGTTGGTGTCGCCCAGCACCAGCACGGCGTCGGGCTTCACCTCCACCATCAGCTTGTAGCTCTTGTCGATGATGTTGCCCATGGTGGCACCGAGGTCGTCGCCCACGGCGTCCATGTACACGTCGGGGTCGGCCAGCTTCAGGTCCTTGAAGAAGACCCCGTTGAGGTTGTAGTCGTAGTTCTGGCCGGTATGCGCCAGCAGGCAGTCAAAGTATTGTCTGCACTTGTTGATGACCGCCGCCAAGCGGATAATCTCGGGTCTTGTCCCCACTATGATTAAAAGCTTAAGCTTTCCGTTATCTTTGAATTTTGCCATTTTTTTATAGTTTATGGTTGATTGTTTAATGTTGAAAGTCAGTTGAGGAGTTTAAAGTTTATAGTTCATTGTTGGAGTCGGTTGATGGTCTATAAGAGTTTTGAAGCCCAGAAAGCAAGCGGGCATCCTCTTTAATCAACTCATCCATGCTCATACGATCCTCGATAGTAATATACCCTAGCTCTTCAGCTATTTCAAATTGAGAGGACACCTCCATCAACGAGCCAAAAGCAATCTCAATGAAATGAGACTTATCTTTTACAGAGTAACGGTTGACACCCTCGGCTATGTTCGACGTGATTGACACCGACGCACGTCGAAGTTGGTCGCACATCGCGCAACGTTCCTCTGCCGGGAATTTCTTCAATAGCTTGTAGGTTCTCTTAACAACTTCTTTAGCTTTCTGATAAGCGATTAACTTACGATATCCAAATACTTCCATACTATCTCAACTTTAAACCTAAAAACTGACCTTAAACTTTACACTTTCAACTTTACACTTTCTCAAAGTAAGTGTCAGGTTTATTCGGGTTGAAGATCTCGTTGCAGTACATCACCGTCACGAGGTTCTCGGTATCACTTAAATTGATGATGTTGTGCGTGTAGCCGGGCAGCATGTGTACGCACTGGATGTTGTCGCCTGAGACCTCGAACTCGATAATCTCGTCTGTGCCGAGCTTGCGCTCCTGGATGAGGCCGTGGCCGCTGACCACGATGAAGAACTCCCACTTGGTGTTGTGCCAGTGCTGGCCCTTGGTGATGCCGGGCTTGCTGATATTGATGGAGACCTGTCCGCAGTTGAGGGTGTGGACCAGCTCCGTAAAGCTGCCACGGTCGTCCACGTTCATCTTCAGCGGGAAGGCGACCTTCTCCTTGGGGAGATACGAGAGATACGTGGAGTAGAGCTTCTTGGCGAAGCTGTTGGCGGGAATCTCGGGTATCATCAGGGTCTGTGGCTGCTCCGCAAAGGACTTCAGCAGGTCAACGATGCCGCCCAGGGTTATCTTATGGGTCGTGGGGACATAGCAATAGCGTCCGTCAGCTTGGGGCAGCACATCCAAGCCTTCAAACTCGCAATGGTGCTCTTCACCTTTCAGGCAGGCTATCATCTCGTCAACGAGGTCATCGATGTAAAGCAGTTCCAGTTCCACGGACGGGTCATTGACGGTATAAGGCAGGTCGTTGGCGAAGGCGTTGCAGAAAGTGGCAACGGCACTGTTGTAGTTCGGTCTGCACCACTTGCCGAAGAGGTTCGGGAAACGGTAGATTAAGACCCTTGGTCTTAGTTGGGAGTTGGCAGTTGGCAGTTGGCAGTTGGGAGTTGGCAGTTGACAGTTGACAGTTGGCAGTTGGGAGTTGGCAGTTGGCAGTTGACAGTTGGCAGTTGGCAGTTGACAGTTTTCAGAGTTTTTAAGGAAGTCTCTTTCATACTCTAAAAACAAGTCCTCGCCCGCCTTTTTGCTGCGGCCATATTCAGAATTGCCGAAACGGCCTGTCAATGAGGCCTGCTGGCTCGAACTGAGCATCACGGGGCATTTGTTGCCGTGCTTCTTCAGCGTGTCAAGCAAGGTTGAGGCGAAGCCGAAGTTGCCCTGCATGAACTCCTCCTGGTTCTGCGGACGGTTCACGCCCGCGAGGTTGAAGACGAAGTCGCAGTCCTTGCACCAGGCATCCAGTTCCTCGGGCGTGCTGTCCAGGTCGTATTCATAAACGGCCTCCACGGTCACGTCACCATAGCAGCGCGCCTTGCCGTCCTTGATGTTGTTCAATTGGGCGCAGAGGTTCCTGCCCACGAAGCCTTTCGCGCCTGTTACCAGTATCTTCATGTTACTGTATTACACTAAATTCGGGATGCCGTTAAGCTCATTCTGTATGTACGTCAGGCTGGCAATTTTCGCCTTGGTCTCCTCGAGGTTCAGGCGGTAGGTGTTGTCAGAGTTGAACTCCTCGATGGTGGCGCGCTTCACGTCGCCCTCGACAAAGAACTTGTCGTAGTTCAGGTCGCGGTTGTCGGCGGGCACGGCATAGAAGTTGCCCATGTCGATGGCCTTGGCGGCCTCCTCCTTGGTGAGCAGCGTCTCGTACATCTTCTCGCCGTGGCGGATGCCGATGACCTTGATCTCCTCCTTCTTGCCTCCAAACAGCTCACACACCGCCTCGGCCTGTGTCTGGATGGTGCAGGCGGGGGCTTTCTGCACGAGGATGTCGCCGTTCTTGCCGTTCTCGAAGGCGAACAGCACCAGGTCGACAGCCTCCTCGAGGCTCATGATGAAGCGGGTCATCTTCGGCTCGGTCAGGGTGATGGGGTTGCCCTTGCGGATCTGGTCGATCCACAGCGGGATGACGGAGCCCCGGGAGCACATCACGTTGCCGTAGCGCGTGCAGCAGATCTTGGTGTCGCCGCTCAGTCGGCTCTTGGCCACGGCGATCTTCTCCTCAATGGCCTTGGTGATGCCCATGGCGTTGATGGGGTAGGCCGCCTTGTCGGTGCTGAGGCAGATGACGCACTTCACGCCCGCGTTGATGGCGGCGTCCAGCACGTTGTCCGTGCCGATGACATTGGTCTTCACGGCCTCCATGGGGAAGAACTCGCATGAAGGCACCTGCTTGAGGGCGGCGGCATGGAACACATAGTCGACGCCCTGCATGGCATACTTGAGCGTGCTCTTGTTGCGCACGTCGCCGATATAGAACTTTATCTTGTTGGCCACCTCGGGCATGCGGGCCTGGAAGTCGTGGCGCATGTCGTCCTGCTTCTTCTCGTCGCGGCTGAAAATGCGGATCTCGCCTATGTCGGTTCTGAGAAAACGGTTCAACACCGCGTTGCCGAAACTGCCTGTGCCTCCCGTGATGAGGAGGACTTTGTCTTTGAATACTGACATGATATTGTTGTTTTGTTGATTGATTGCTTGGTTGTTTATTTAATCGCTCAGTTGCTTACGTTTTACCGCTCATGTGTCACACGGATCGCACGGGTTTTGGCCGCCTGATGGAGGTTTTCCTTGTGTTATACAAGAGGTCTTGAGGCTCTTTCAATCCGCCGCGGATTAACCGATGAGAAGAAGAACATAGATAACACTCAGGTGATTATGCTCAGCTTGGTGTCAGTTCCCTCAATGATGAAGGTTTTTCGCTAGTTCTTCCTCTAACAAACGGATGCGTTTGGTCATTTGGTTATCTGTTGTATTGCATGAGGACTATTTTATTCTCTCATACGGGATTTGTTCTTTTCAATAATGCTTTCAGCTGCATCAGCAAATTTGGAAAGGTCGGCCTCGTGCAACGGATAATACATCGCCATAACCTCACTGATACCCAAACCTTTTCGCTGCATATAGGAGAAACTACGGCAGGTCAGCCACTGATAGTAGGCCAGCGCCCAACCAGCCCAGTACTCGGGTCCCACGCTGTAGGTGCCGTCGTTCTCGTTCAGTATGGTTCCGCCAGCGGCTTCCACCACACTATCGGCCAACTCGGCTCCCGACATGCCCACCAGATAGCGAGGATTGCCAGCAGCGAACTGCCGCGAAACCTCGCATGAGAGGAATTTCTGGTAGAATTCTTCGATGGAGTAGCCATACTTGCCCACACCGCAATCCATCATCACAGCAAGGTTGCGCATCGCTCCGTTCAGATATGTCTTCTTATATGCCCTGGCCATTTTTCCAATTGTTTCTGATGATATCAATTATGTATATCTCATTCTCCGCCAAAGGTTTATTAGCAATTTGGCGATACTTGCCTCTGGCTTCTTCGTCACGCTGTTTGTACTTGGCGAAGTATTCCTCACGAGAAGCCTTGATTGCCTCAACAAACGTGAGTGCCTCGAAGGCTTTTTTCGATTTTAATACTACCTGCTCACCCAATTTGCCTAAGCGCATGGCTTCTGACAGGTCTGACAGCGAAAGTGTGCCGTTCACAAAGTCGCCTGCGTAAGAGAAGTAGGAGTCGTTGGCACGGTAGCCGACGATGATGTCGTATTTCTTATAGTCAACCTTGAAGTTCTCTAATATATAGGACTTTGCCCGCTGGGGCAGACCGTCGGCCACGTTGAACTTGCGGTTCTCAAGCAGGATTGCCAACCAATTTAAAATATTGTATTCCTGACCGTTGAGGTTGAGTACTGTGAGGCCAGTCATATCAAGCCGATAATGATTGGCATAGCCATCACTGTCCGACGAGCAGGCCCATTCCTTGGCCAGTTCGGCATGCTCGGTACAGTAAAAACCCCGGCCGTAGTCGTTAAAGAGCTTGCCCTCACCGAAGAGAGGTTTCTCCACAACATTGACGGAGCCATGATAGATGTCAATCAAATTATCTTTCATAATTTATCATTTCCAACCTTCAGAGGTATTATCATACCTATCAAACACTGTCAGAAACTGATATATGTTTTTTCTCTATGATAAGATCACTCCTACTCCACCCAGATCAACTTGTTCACATCATAGCCTCTGCTGGTGGCTTCAGACAGGATGGTTTCTTTTACTTCGTCCGTTAATTTGGGAGTGCGCGACAGTATCCAAAGGTATTTTGCATTGCTGCCACCGATTAACACCCATTGATAGTCTTTGTCCAACAGCATGATGCGGTAATCGCCATAGAATGGACCAAAGAATGAAACACGCAGTATTCTTGGGTTGTCGGTCAGCTTGGCCTTGCCTTTAGCCTCTTTCGGTTTGCCATCCTTGATGCCTGTGTTCAGCACGGCCACTTTTCCGTCTTCACGCAAGGTGTACTGGGCTTTGCAGAACTGCATGCCACGCTCAAAGCGATGGTCGAAACGGGCTACCTCATACCACTCACCAAGATATTTGTCAAGCTGCAAATCACCCGATACGGAATTGTCAACCTTGGGCTGCACACCGCAACTACCTAAAAAGAAAAAGGACATGATAATGACTATTAGTTTTTTCATCTGACTAGACTTTTATTTGGATGCACTCCCTATTAATAATAAGGACAGTTCTTCTCACATCGAAATCAGAACATAGCGGCAATGCTGTGCCGACGCTTTTTGCGATAGTTGGGATTGGGAATCATGAACTGTTGCTTCTCCTCATCGGTAAGATCAACAATATCCACTCCTTTACTGTCGGCATACGCCTTGATAGCCCGAATGTCAACAAGGAAAGGCATTGACGACTCATCTATAGGTTCGTACTCCCGCGACATATAATCCTTATATTTCTTCTCCAGAATAAGCATAAGTATAAGTCTTTATTATTTCTTGCATCTCTTTTTCAAACACACAAAACTGATAAGGATGGAGAATACCCACATGGGTAGCATTCATTTTAATCATATAGTGCTCAAGAACTTTCTGGTTGGCGGCATATCCATAAATGGCGCCACCGAAACCAGCCTTGGACGATTCGCTTCCAGCAATAGCGAACAAATGTCCACCCACTCCGGCATATTTTGGCGAATCGTACATTTGAGGATTATTCTGCGGTGCAGTACACATCCAAGCGATATACATAGCCTTCAGTTCGTCGTTACGTTTAAGGGCCACTAGTCCTTGTATATCCACTGTTCCTTCCAGCACTAAGGCATACACCTCATAATCCTCCACTATCTTCCCCCAGTTCACATACCAGCCGCTTTTGCGGTTGAATTTGCCAAGGAAACTCTTGCGTCGAATACGGATCACCTCGGTATTCACCACCTCACCCGTCAGATTATCCTTTAGGCAAGGAGTGAAATCATCAATCCACACATCTATTTCCCTTGTTTTGCTTGTGTCATCCATAGCGCATGTGTTAATTTGCCTCATAAGGCAACACGCCCAAAAGTGCTTTCCTTAACTATACCTATTTGTAGCAGCTTGTATCCATTTTTTTCAATGGATTGTTGGTATTTCCCCATGGCTTCTGAAGACAACCCCTACTCCACCCAAATCAACGTGCTCAATTCTTCAATTCCTTCTGAAAGTCTCAGAGTTAATCTCTTCTTTCATCTCGTCGATGACTTTCAGGAGGTATTGGCCGTACTGGTTCTTCAGCATAGGCTGGGCCAGTTGGCGCATCGTTTCTTCTGTTATCCAACCGTTACGATAGGCGATGCCCTCGAGACAGGCTACCTTCAGGCCCTGACGCTTCTCGATAACCTCCACGAAGGTGGATGCTTCGGAAAGACTGTCGTGCGTGCCAGTATCCAACCAGGCAAAACCGCGACCGAATACCTGTACTTTCAGCTCGCCATCCTCCAGAAAGCGCTGGTTCACCGTGGTAATTTCCAACTCGCCACGGGCCGATGGCTTGATATTCTTGGCCACTTCGACCACTTTGTTGGGATAGAAATACAAGCCCACAACGGCGTAGTTGCTCTTCGGGTGCTGAGGCTTCTCCTCTATCGAAAGGCAGTTACCTTGTTTATCAAACTCCGCCACACCATATCTTTCAGGGTCGGACACCCAATAGCCGAAGACGGTCGCCTTATTATTATTTTCCGCCTCTCGCACCGCTTCCTTAAGCATCTTGGTCAGGCCGTTGCCGTGGAAGATGTTGTCGCCCAGTACCAGGCAGGCGCTGTCGTTTCCGATGAACTTCTCACCTATTATAAAAGCCTGTGCCAGACCATCAGGACTGGGCTGCTCGGCATATTCGAAATGCACACCGTAGTCGGAGCCATCACCTAAGAGGCGCTTGAAGCCCGGCAGGTCGTAAGGCGTAGAGATAACAAGAATATCCCGTATTCCCGCCAGCATCAGCACGCTGATGGGATAGTAGACCATCGGCTTGTCGTAGATGGGGAGCAATTGCTTGCTCACACCCTTGGTGATGGGATATAAACGCGTGCCGGAGCCTCCAGCGAGAACGATGCCTTTCATGGGGTTTAATAGTTATTGAGGGTCAAAATGGAACTTCAAGCTCGCTGAGCCAAGTCGTGTTGATCTCGAAATCGGTTGTGGCATCGCCGTTATAAAGCGAACCAGAGAGGGTGGTTTGGCGGTTGCGCTGCAGCGGGACGTTCTCAACCACCTTATGCGAAATGGATGCTTCCAACGCATCAAGCACGTCGATGGTGACCGTCACCGTCTGCTCATCTGTGGCGAGGAAGAGGTAAGTACTCGAGTTGGTGTTCTGCCCCACTGTGCTTATGATAGGAAGCGTATTGATGAAACCCGTGTTAGCGGTGGCCAATCCCGTGGTGGGGTTGAAAGCCTTACCTCCAGCGGAGATAGTAACCCGCACACTGACTGCGTTCTCGGTACATCCATCGGTAGAGTGTACTTTAAGCTTGGAAACCACACGGTTTAGTGTGGCGCTGAGCTCAACGGCATTGGTGTTGGTGATATTTACTGCCTGGGTAGCCACGAAAGTCTCACGAGCCGGATAAGTACCAAAAGTGGCTTCTGTGGGACTGGTCAGCGTGATGGCGGGCTCACCGTCATTCAGACCGTAGCCCAAGACTACCATGGTATAGCTGCCCATAGGCAGGGAAAGACTGAAATCGCCAAAGGTGGTATAAGTGCTGGCGTCGGCACGGAACTGCGTCACTTTGTATTGTTCCGAACCATCGGCTTTGTAAAACGCCAACGTGACTGCTTTGACGCCATTGTACTCCGGTATGCCATCCTTCGAGGGCAAGGTGTCTTGCGTGATGGTAAAGTCGTTGACAAAAATACGGACCGGTACAAGTGTGTCGTTCTTCTTTTTGCAGCCTGCCACAAGCAGGAGCGCAGCGAGAACCAAATAAAGCTTTTTCATAGATTTTGATTGTTTAAACACAGATGCTGTTCTAATAAACTAAGGTTCGCGTTCTTTTACAGCTCCGCCACCTCAGCCACATTCAGTGCTGATAAGATATTGATTATCATGTGGATAAAGTGGATACGAAACGACCCTCTTCACCCAACTTACCGATGCAAAAATAACGAAAAAACAAATAAAAATAGAATTTAAGGAAAAAATATTGATTTTATTCTTTTTTCTCTCATTCTCAGTCTTCTGAGATTTCGCTCATCATGCGACGATAGGCCGAGAAAACGTTGGCGCGCGAGGTGTAACCCAAGTATTTTCCGTCTTGAATGACAGGGATGTTGTATTTTCCTGATTTGTTGAATTTCTGCACAATCTCCTCCATCGACTCATCCGGATGGATAACGTAGTCGGGCAGAACGGCGAAGTTCTGTATCGACTGGTCGTAATAGCTCTCGTCGAAGAGGATACCACGAATGTCATCGAACAACACATGGCCGCAAAACACACCGTGTTTGTCGACCACCGGGAAGATGTTGCGCTTGGAGGACGAGACCAAGGGCAGCAGGTCACGGAAAAGCGAGTCGGGGTCGATGGGGCTGAAGTTGGTCTCTATCAACTGGTTGACCGCCATCATGTTGAGGATGCTCTTGTCTTTGTTGTGGGTTACCTCGACACCCTTCTCAGCCACTGCGTTGGTGTAGATGGAGTGGTTGAAAAACAGGCGGTTAATGACGTAGGCTAAGGCCGAGACAATCATCAGAGGGACGATGAGCGCATAACCGTTGGTGATTTCAGCGATAAGGAAGATGCCCGTCAGAGGGGCATGAAGCATACCCGCCACCAAACCACTCATACCCACGAGGGCGAATTTGGCTGGGTCTAAATTACCAATACCCAGATAGTTGACCAGTGTTGCAAAAAACAGTCCTGTGAACGCCCCGATGAACAAAGCGGGGGCAAAAGTGCCTCCCACGCCGCCTGCACCAAAGGTGAAAGCGGTGGCGAAGGCCTTCAACAGTATCATGCTGGCAAACAGAATGATGACCACCAAGTCGTAGTCCTTAAACTGCATGAACCATGAATTGCCGAAGATGGGGCTGTAGTCGCCTCGCAAGGCCGAGTTGATAGCCTCATAACCCTCGCCGTAAAGGGCAGGAAACAGGAAGATAAGGATACCCAAAAGCGTGCCTCCGACGAGGAACCGCGTCCAAGGTGACTGCATCTTTTGGAACCGCTTCTCGACGGTGAAAGACACCTTGAGGAAGTAGGCCGACACCAAACCTGCGAAGAGACCTAACAGCACGTAATACAGCGCATTAGAAGGAATGAAGCCCTCGGAAATGACAGCGGGGTATTCCACCGTCTGACCCAGAAACCAGTAGGCCGTCAGGATGGCCACGAAGGAGGAGCAGATGATGGGTACCAAGGCGTTGAGCGAAAGGTCGATCATAAACACCTCAAGGGCGAAGACGATACCCGTGATGGGAGCTTGGAAGATGGCCGCCAAAGCGGCTGCCCCACCCATACCGATGAGCTGTATAGTGTGCTTATAATCAAGCTTTAAGGCTTGTGCGATATTGGAACCTATACTGCCGCCAGTCGACACAGAGGGACCTTCCAAACCTACCGAACCTCCGAAGCCTACCGTGAGGGCACTGGTGACGATGCTCGACCAAGTGCTGCTGCGGCTCACCTTGCCCTGGTTTTTCGAGATGGCGTAAAGAATGCCGGGAATACCGTGACCTACCTCTTTTTTCAGGATATATTTGCAGAACAGGATGGTCAGCAGGACACCGATGGCAGGACAGATGAAATACAGGATATGCGAGTATTGAAACTGCGCATTGATGACCACGTCACGGATCCCATGGGCCAGCTTCTTGATAAGGACGGCAGCAACACCAGCAAGAAAGCCTGTAGGGATGCTGAGTATCAGCATAAAACGGCGGTCTGTCATGTGGGACTTGCGCCACGCATTAAAACGGTCTATCCATCCGTCTATCTTGTCACCTATGGCTGCCATTTATGAGGTGTTGTTTTATTTTATCCAACCCTCTACATCTTCGAGTTGCAATGCCGGGATGTCGAGTTTGTTCTTCTTGCGGAGACCGTTCAGCTTCTCGCGCAGAGCAGAGGGCTTTTCAGCCTTCAGTTGCTCGATAGTATTGTAACCGTTGGTGAGCAACAAGGTTGCCCAGGTCTCGGCCATACCGAGAGCCATGAAGTCTTCCTTGGTGGCGTTCTTCACAACTTTCTCAGGGCGCATCATCGGGAAGAGCAACACCTCTTGGATGGTGGTCTGACCCGTGAGCAACATCACGAAACGGTCGATGCCGATACCCATACCCGAGGTGGGGGGCATACCATATTCGAGGGCGCGCAGGAAGTCTTGGTCGATGAACATGGCTTCATCGTCGCCGCGTTCGGAAAGTTTCATCTGTTCCTCAAAACGTGAGCGCTGGTCGATGGGGTCGTTCAGCTCGGTGTAGGCGTTGGCCAGTTCCTTGCCGTTGACCATCAGCTCGAAACGCTCGGTCAGTTCAGGATTGTTGCGGTGACGCTTGCAGAGGGGCGACATCTCAACGGGATAATCCGTGATGAAGGTGGGCTGGATATAGGTACCTTCGCACTTCTCGCCAAAGATTTCGTCAATCAGCTTGCCTTTGCCCATCGAGGCATCCACCTCGATACCGAGTTGCTTGCAGACGTCGCGCAGCTGGGCCTCGTCCATACCGGTGATATCGATGCCGGTCTTCTCCTTGATGGAGTCGATCATCGTGATGCGCTTGAAGGGACGCTTGAAGCAGATTTCGTTGTCGCCAACTTTCACGGTATCAGTGCCTAATACCTCTGTGACAGCACGTTCAATCATCGCCTCAGTGTAGTCCATCATCCAGAGGTAGTCTTTGTAGGCCACGTAGATTTCCAGTCCCGTAAACTCGGGGTTATGGGTGCGGTCCATACCCTCGTTGCGGAAGTTGCGCGAGAACTCATACACGCCCTCGAAACCGCCCACGATGAGGCGTTTCAGGTAAAGCTCATCGGCAATGCGGAGGTACATCGGGATGTCCAAAGCATTATGGTGCGTGACGAAGGGACGGGCCGTTGCGCCACCCGGAATGGCTTGCAGCACAGGGGTTTCCACCTCCAGATAGCCGCTCTCGTTGAAGAAACGGCGGATGCTGTCGATGATGCGGGTACGGGTGATGAAGATGTCTTTCACCTTGTCGTTCACCACGAGGTCGACGTAACGCATACGATAGCGCAATTCGGGGTCATTGAACTCGTCGTATTTCACGCCGTCCTTCTCTTTCACGATGGGCAGCGGGCGGAGGCTCTTGCTCAGCACCGTCATCTCTTTCACGTGGACAGAGATTTCGCCCATCTGCGTACGGAAGGCAAAGCCTTTCACACCGATGAAGTCACCGATGTCCAAAAGGCGTTTGAACACCGTATTATATAAAGTCTTGTCCTCCCCGGGGCAGATTTCGTCGCGCTTGATATAGAGCTGGATGCGGCCTTTCGAGTCCTGCAGTTCGCAGAACGAGGCGGCACCCATAATGCGGCGACTCATAATGCGGCCCGCAAGGGTGACTTCCTGAAACTGGTCGGGATTATTGTCATCGAATTGAGTGAGAATATCCGTCGTGAACACGCTCACGGGGAACGCGGCCTGCGGATAAGGATTGATACCGAGCTTGTAGAGCTCGTTCAACGAATTACGTCTGATTTGTTCCTGTTCGCTTAACATAGCTTCTTATTGAATTTGGGTGCAAAATTAGTTATTAATCTGTTATTATAGCCAACCAACGCGGAATATTTGTATTTTTGACCCCGAATTTTGAAAGGCTATGCAATTCAAAGACGTCATAGGACAAGAGGCCGTCAAGCAAAGGCTCATCGCAAGTGTGCGAGACAATCATGTCTCTCACGCCCAGTTGTTTTTGGGTCCAGCAGGATGCGGAAAGCTGCCTCTGGCTTTGGCTTACGCGCAATATATCCTCTGCCCGAATCGGACGGAAACTGACAGTTGCGGCGTGTGTCCCACCTGCCAAAAGATGCAGAAACTGGTGCACCCTGACTTGCATTTTGTGGTGCCCACTGCGACCACGAAAAAGATAAAGAGTAATCCCGAGTCGGACTTGTTCATGGAAGAATGGCGCGAGTATGTCGTTCAGAATCAAGGTTATGTTGACACTTCGAGTTGGTATACCTACCTTGATGTGGAGAACAAGCAGGGCTATATGTCGGTGCGCGATGCGGCTTCGCTGCTGCGCAAGCTGAGCATGAAATCCTACGAGGGCGAATACAAAATCGCCATCATCTGGATGGCCGAGAAGATGCGCGTCGATACGGCCAACAAACTGCTGAAACTACTTGAAGAACCGCCCGAGAAGACCGTCTTCCTGCTTATTGCAGAAGACCAGGAGGAACTGTTGGCCACCATCAAATCGAGGACGGCGCTGGTGAAGATTCCATCCATCGACTTGAGTTCTATTGAGGCAGCCCTGAAAAGCCGTCTTGGATGCGAAGAGCAACAAGCCCATAACGCCGCGATGATTTCGGAAGGCAACTGGATTACCGCCTGCCATTCGGTGCAGGACTCGGAAGAACATAAGTACTTCTTCACCACTTTCCAACAATGGATGCGCCTCTGCTTCCGCTCAGCCTATTCCGAACTGATTGACTTCTCAGGCAACATCAAGACCCTGGGACGCGAGAAGCAGAAAGAGTTGCTTGACTATGGTCTGCGTATCATCCGCAACGCCCTGATGTTCAACAACAACCTGGCGGAAATCGTGATGCTGCCCGACGACGAGAAGAAGTTCAACGCCAACTTTGCGCCTTTTGTCAATCCGGCCAACCTGGCGCAAATTGCAGAACTTTTTGAGGAAGCCATCCGCCACATCGAACGCAACGGTAACGCACAGATTGTCTTCACCGACGTGAGCTTTAAAATGATAGCATTATTGAAAAAGAAATAAAGCAAAATATGACAAAAAAGGTATTCGTTTCAGGCTGTTACGACTTGCTGCATAGCGGTCATGTGGAGTTCTTCCGGCAGGCGTCGCAGTATGGCGATCTGTATGTCGGCATCGGCTCAGATGCTACCATCCTGCATTACAAAAACCACAAGACGCTCTACCCCGAGCAGGAACGCCTCTTTATGGTGAAGGCCATCCGTTACGTGAAGGATGCTTTCATTAATGACGGTGACGGCGTGATGGATTTCGTAGGTACTGTAGAACGCCTCAAGCCAGACTGTTTTGTGGTCAACGAAGACGGCGCATCGGAAGAGAAACGACGCTTTTGCGAGGAACGCGGCATAGAGTATGTAGTACTTAAACGCACTCCCTCAGAGGGTTTGGAAGCCCGTTCGTCGACAGCCTTGAAGCAAGACCTCTGCCAACTGCCCACCCGATTGGACCTCGCAGGTACCTGGATTGACCAACCTTACGTCTCGTGTTTCGCCCCAGGCTGGGCCCTTACTATCTCGCTGGAGCCTACCTTCGAGATACGTGAGCGTTGCGGTCTCTCCACCTCCACCCGCAACATGATCAAGAAAATCTGGCCCATGAAGCTGCCCGAAATGGACCCTGAAATGCTCGCCAAACTCGTCTTCTGTTTCGAGAACGACCCCGAGCGCAGCGACGGCATCATCAGCGGGGCACAAGACAGCATCGGCATCTGTATGCCCGGATTGGTGAGACATTATTACGACAAGCTCTATTGGCCTATTAAGATAGAGAGTTGCCTCAATGAGGACATCTTGGATTGGTTGGAGCAACATCTTATCATGATACCTATGGAGCCGCGTCAGCCTGGTTGCTCAGTAGTGGAGGGAAAAGACGTCAACGAAGTCAAAGTGAAAGCTTTGGCCCAAGCTGCAAACGACTGCTGGGATGCCATCATGAATAAAGACCTGGATGCCTTTGCAGCAGCCTATCAAGCCTCGTTCAATGCACAAACTGCGATGTTTCCCAAGATGATTCAAGGCTGTGTCGCGTCCTATATTGAACAATACAAAAACCTCGTAATGGCTTACAAGATGCCTGGTGCCGGAGGTGGAGGCTATCTGGCCTGCGTGGTTATAGACAGCAAAACTTTCTGTCAAGCTCATCCTGAAGCTATCTCGTTAAAAATCAGAAGAAAATGAATAAAGTAGTAGAAAAGAAATACCTCTTGACCTTTGTCTTGGTGACCTGTTGCTTCGCCTTGTGGGGTTTCGCCAACGACATCACCAATCCCATGGTGAAAGCTTTCTCGAAGATTTTCCGCATGAGTGTCACCGATGGTGCCTTGGTGCAACTGGCCTTCTACGGAGGCTATTTCTGCATGGCGCTGCCCGCTGCGTTGTTTGTGAAAAAACATTCCTACAAGGCAGGCTTGCTGATGGGTCTTGGTCTTTATGCCGTCGGTGCCCTGATGTTCATCCCCGCAAAGGCCACGGGCAGCTACTACCCTTTCCTGATTGCCTATTTCGTTCTGACCTGTGGGCTTTCATTCCTTGAGACCACTGCCAATCCTTTTATTCTCTCATTGGGTGAAAGGGAAACCGCTACGCGGAGACTCAATTTGGCGCAGGCTTTCAATCCTATTGGCTCGTTGGCAGGAATGTTTGTGGCCATGAAGTTCATCCAAGCAAAGCTCAACCCGCTGAGCACAGAGGAACGCGCCTTGCTCAACCCCGAACAGTTTGAAGCGGTGAAAAATGCCGACCTTGCCGTGTTGAGCCGACCATACGTGATGATTGGAGCCGTTTTGGTTGCGTTTTTCATTGTCATCCTGCTGATGGTGAAGACACAGCCCAAAGCCGAAGAGACTGTAGACCAAAACTTTGGCCCAACGGTGAAACGCCTGTGGCAAAACAAACCCTACCGCTATGGTGTAGTGGCGCAGTTTTTCTATGTTGGCGTACAGATTATGTGTTGGACTTTCATCATCCAATACGGCACAAGGGTGTTTATGAACGAAGGGATGACCGAGCAGGCAGCCGAAGTGCTCTCACAACGTTACAACATCGTCGCAATGGCCATCTTCTGCGCCAGCCGCTTCATCTGCACCTTCCTGCTGAAATACGTCTCACCGTCCAGGCTGTTGACCTATTTGGGTGTGGCAGGCGCTGTGTTGGTAGCAGGCGTCATCTTCCTTGACGGACGATCTGGAATGTATTGCCTCGTTGCAGTCTCAGCCTGTATGAGCCTGATGTTCCCCACCATCTATGGCATTGCTTTGACGGATACGGGCGACGATGCCAAGCTGGGTGCCGCTGGACTAATCATGGCCATCCTGGGTGGCTCGGTACTCCCTCCCCTCCAGGCCCGCATCATCGACGGCAACGGGATAGGCAACATCGCTTCGGTGAACCTAAGTTTTGTGTTGCCGCTCATCTGCTTTGTCGTCATTATCCTCTATGGACATTTCATCACTAAAACCACAAAGCCATGAAACGCTATTGCCAGACCTTGGAACTCGTCAACGACCCAGAACTCATTGAGAAATATTGTGAACTTCATGCCCATGTGTGGCCTGAAGTGATTGAAGGACAGCATCAGGTAGGTATCCTTGAGATGCAAATTTATCGCCATGGGAATCACGTCTTTATGATATGCGATACGGTAGACGACTTTGACTGGGAACGCGATATGGCCCGATTGGCAAAATTGCCCCGTCAGGCTGAATGGGAAGCCCATGTGGCCCAGTGTCAAGGGGCCGACCCCAACCTGCCTTCAACAGGAAAATGGCACCTTATGGAAAAAATATTTCAATCGTAACATAATTTATTGTAATATTGCAGGATTTTAAACCTTTGTATTATGCTACATGACCTGATACTAAGATTCTGCAACTTCATCTTCGGTAAGCGATATCAAAATGCCTTGTCGCGTAAGTGGATTCTTTTCGTGGATATGGTTATCGTCATACTCTCCTACTTCGCGGCTATTATCATGCTGTCCTTCGAGAGCACTAGATCCATTGTCGTTTTCGATGTCAGTCGCATCTGGCTTGTCCCTGTCGTTTATCTGGTTGCTTTCTTGTTGACCAAGACCTACGACGGGATGTTGCGCTATGCGGGCTTCAACGATATCCGTAAAATCTTTTATGCCTGCTTTGGTGCATTTGGCTTTCTGGCTGCCAGTAAGTTCTTGCTTTCCCATATTGCGCCTGATATCGAATCAAGTATCTACCCGCGTTATGTGACGCTCATATATCATTTCTTGATTACGTTGGTGGTGATGATTTTTATGCGCTTCACCGCCCGACGTCTATACAATGAAATCTACAAGAATCCTAACGAAAAAACCAACGCGCTCATCTATGGTGCAGGCGATGCCGGCACGATGGTGATGCGTACGCTCAGTCAAGACACCTCGTCAAGGTTCCGTATCATGGCCTTTGTAGATGATGATACAAAACGCTCCAACATGCGAATCAACACCATCAAGGTGTATTCGCCCAAGGAGGCCATGAACCAAGATTTTCTCACGACACACAACATCCATACGATGATTTTGGCCATTCCGAGCCTCGGTGAGGAACGCAGCAAAGAACTCATCAAGCAAGGCTTGGCGCTAGGACTGAAAGTGATGTCCGTTCCCGCATTCGACAAATGGGTGGACGGCAAAATCACGACGAACCAGATTCAAGACATCAAGATTGAAGACCTCTTGGGCCGTAAGCCCATCATCTTGGGCAAGAACAACGTAACCCGCGAAATCAATGATAAAGTGGTTTTGGTTACAGGTGCGGCTGGCTCCATCGGTAGCGAGATATGCCGCCAACTGATGCACTACAACCCCAAGCAGCTCATTATGCTCGACCAAGCTGAATCGCCCATGTACGACTTCCAGTTTGAGATGAACAACACGCCTGAATTTGTGAATCTGAAAGACCGTATGGTCTTCGTCATCACCAATGTGAAAGACCAAGTCAGGATGAGGAGGGTTTTTGAGACCTATCGTCCACAGGTGGTGTTTCATGCAGCTGCCTACAAGCACGTGCCTTTCATGGAGGAGAACGCTTACGAGGCTGTCTTCGTCAACGTGTTTGGCACCAAACTGGTGGCTGATCTATCCATAGAATTCGGTGTGGAAAAGTTTGTGATGGTTTCGACCGACAAGGCTGTCAACCCGACCAATGTGATGGGAGCCACCAAACGCATTGCCGAGATTTACACGCAAAGCCGCAAGGGCAACACTAAGTTTATCACCACGCGTTTTGGCAACGTGTTGGGCTCAAACGGTTCCGTTGTGCCTTTGTTCCGCAAGCAGATCGCCCAAGGCGGACCTATTACCGTCACCCACAAGGACATTACCCGTTACTTCATGACCATCCCCGAAGCCTGTAGCCTGGTGCTTGAAGCGGGTTCCATTGGCAACGGAGGCGACATCTTTGTCTTCGATATGGGTGAGAAAGTCAAGATTTGGGACTTGGCCGTAAGGATGCTTCAACTGGCCCAACGTCCTGACATTAAGATTGTCGAGACAGGACTGCGTCCCGGTGAGAAACTCTATGAGGAAGTGCTGGCCAATGAGGAAAACACCATCAAGACCGACAATGAGAAAATCATGCATGCTAAAGTGAGGAAATACGAAGCTGACGACGTGGACAACATGATCAAGCAACTCTATATCGAGCTCGAAACCTGCGACCCGATGAAGATTGTGGCGCAAATGAAGATCATCGTGCCCGAATTCAAGAGCAACAACAGCGTTTTCTCAGCATTAGACAAATAATGACTTCTGAAATGAACAATTATTGCATCATCATGGCCGGTGGTATCGGTAGCCGCTTTTGGCCTCTCAGCAAAGATAACTATCCCAAACAATTCCTTGATATATTAGGCACGGGTAAGAGTTTCATCCGTAGCACATACGAGCGTTTCAGTCCTGTCATCCCCGACGAGAATTTCCTCGTGGTGACCAACAAGGCCTACAAGCACCTCGTGCTCGAACACCTGCCCATGCTGAAACCCGACCAGGTGCTTTGCGAGCCGGCCCGACGCAATACCGCCCCCTGCATTGCTTATGCTGCCTACCACATCCAAAGCCGCTGCGCTGATGCCAATATCGTGGTCACCCCTGCCGACCATCTGGTAACCAACGAGACAGAGCTCCAAAGAATCATACGTCTCGGTTTCGACTTCCTCAACAAAAACCCACAGACCCTGATGACCATAGGCATCAAACCCAGCCGTCCGGAGACGGGATACGGGTATATACAGGTACCCAAACAAGAAACTTTGCCTGAGGTGGTGAAAGTGGAACGCTTTAAAGAAAAACCTGATTATGACACCGCTGTGCAATTTGTGGCTGAAGGCAACTATTTCTGGAACTCCGGCATCTTCCTCTGGACTTTGGACGGCATTATGAAGGCTTTCCGCCAATACCTTCCCGAGATGGTGGAAGTGTTCGAAAAAGGCAAACACAACTTCGGTACCCCTGAGGAGCAAAACTTCATCAACGACCATTTTGTGGATTGTCCCAACATCAGCATCGACTATGGCGTAATGGAAAAGTCACCCGACACTTATACCATCCCTGCCGACTTCGGTTGGAGCGATATCGGTACCTGGGGTTCGCTGTTCACCCACGCCAGAAGAGACACGAACGGCAACGCCCTACGTGGAAAGGTGGTCTCAGTGGACAACAAGGACACCATTATTAATATAGAAGAAGGTGTCGAGGCCGTTGTGGAGGGTCTGGAGGACTACCTCGTGGCCTATCGCGACCACTCCCTGCTCGTCTGCCGCCTGCACGACGAGCAACAAATCAAGGTCTGGATTGAAGGATTAAAATAAAAAAAGCCGTGGAGCATCAGCCTTTGGTTTCCGTCATCATGCCCTGCTACAATATGGAGAGGTTTATTGCCTTTACCATTGAGTCGGTACAACGGCAGACCTATCCCCATTGGGAACTGTGCATCGTTGACGATACCTCGTCCGACAAAACGGTCGAAATCATCAAAAGCTATCAAGAAAAAGACGAGAGGATTCATTTTTCCGTCAAACCGAAACACTCAGGCATTGCTGATACACGCAACCAATGCCTCCGTATGGCCCAAGGACAGTATCTGGCTTTCCTTGATTCTGATGACGTCTGGCATCCCGAAAAGCTTGAAACACAACTGCAATTCATGATGCAACGCCATATTGGTTTCAGTTATTCGTCTTACGACTGCATCGATGAAGTGGGGATCCCCTTGGACAAACAGGTGAAAGCAGCGGGCAACTTGAATCATGACGACTATCTGCACAACACCATCATCGGTTGCTCAACGGTGATGATTGACACCGACATCATCGGTGAAGTGGTTGTACCCAACTTCCGCACCAGCGAAGACACGGCTACCTGGCTCAATATCCTGAGAAAAGGGCATCTGGCCTATGCCATCGATACGCCCCTAACTTCCTATCGCATCAGACGCAGATCGGCCAGTTCCAATAAGCTGAAAGCCTCCTACGATTTGTGGAAGGTCTATCGTCAACAGGAAAAGATGCCCCTGTTCAAAACGTTGGAGTGTTTCTTCAGCTATGCTTTCAACGCCATCAAGAAACGCCTGTGATGAACGGTTTTTATCTATATCGCAACGCATGGCGATACGAAGGTGCGCCCCACAATGAGCCAAAACTTGAAAAAGAAGCGGCACAAACCTTGCTGAAACATGGCGGATTCCTGGTTCGTAATACCTTCAACTTTGACCAAGCGGACGAGAGTTCCTTCTGGTACATCATCAAAGATTCTTATGACGGATTGGATGAGTTCTCCTCCAACGAAAGAAACAAAATCAGACGCTCGGACAAGACTTTGGTATTCAAGCGAGTGGATATTGATTTGCTGAAATCGGAAGGCTGGAATATCCTGAAGGCCACCTATGAGGATTACGCCGTATCCGACCGCTATATGGATGAAACCGTGTTTTTGGATTATCTTTCGGACTGCGAAAAACAGGATTTCGACTATTGGGCCATCTTCGACCAAGACCGTCTCATCGGATTTTGTACTGTATGGCTTTGGTTGCCCGACAGCTGCGAATACGGACTGATTGGCATCTTGCCCGAATACAAACACAACAACACCTATCCTTATTACGGGCTCTTCCACAAGATGAATGAATATTATTTGGGTGAAAAGGGATTCCGCTATGTGACCGATGGAGCCCGTTCCATCACCGAACATTCACAGATACAGGAGTTTCTTATCCAAAACTTCCACTTCCGTAAAGCGTATTGTCAACTGGCTGTGCATTATCGCTGGTGGATGAAGATTGCTGTCAACGTTTTGTACCCATTCAGAAAAATCATATCTTTGCAGCGTGTTAAGGCCATACTCAACATGGAGGCTATGCAACGTGGAGAAAAATAAACACAAAATAGGGTTCTTTTTCAAGTGGTGCTTCGACCGCATCGTGGCGCTCATTGGGCTCGCTGTGCTGTTTATACCTCTGTTGATTATCGCCATCCTCATTAAAATCGATTCCAAGGGTCCCGTGTTTTTTATGCAAACGCGCATTGGCAAGGGAGGCAAGCCCTTCCGTATCTGCAAGTTTCGCACGATGCGCCAACAGGCTGAGGGCGACAGCATCACTGTGGCTGGCGACCCACGTGTGACCCACATAGGACATTGGCTGCGCCATAGTAAGGTGGACTGTCTCACCGAATTGATCAATGTCCTCGTCGGACAGATGAGCCTCGTCGGCCCTCGTCCCGATGTCCCAGGCTATGCCGACCAGCTGCAGGGCGACGACAGAAGGTTGCTCCTATTGCGACCCGGCATCACAGGACCGGCCAGCATAAAATACAGGAATGAGGAGGAGCTGCTTGCTCAGCAGGACGACTCCAAATGGTATAACGATAACGTCATTTGGCCCGATAAGGTGAAAATCAATCTTCAGTATCTGGAGCATTGGACCTTCCTTGGCGACATTCAACTGATATTTGAGACATTATTCCATTGATATGATGAACAAGCAAAGTCGTCTTTCCGACCTTTTGGACAGCAAGTTTTCTCCTTTGCTATTTTTTGCTGTTTCTTTTGTCTTTGTGACCTTGTTTTCACGCTCTACTTCGTTTCTTTATGTTTTTGAGGGCGGTGACGCTGCTATTTTCAAACAGATGGGACTGGCACTACTCAAAGGAAAGACTTTGTACATAGACTATTTCGACAACAAGGGCTGTATCCTCTATTTCATTCAGGCCTTGGGGCTTTGGTTGGGCGGCAATTTCTTCATCCTGTTGATGCAAGCCCTCTCGTTGACCGTCACGCTGGTGATATGGGACAAAATGTTGGCCCTTTACCGCAACACTTCACAAAGGATGGTCTGCCTAATTGTGGCTTTGGTGCTGATGCTGTGCTTCTATCAAGACGGCGACATTGCAGAAGAATGGTGTTTGCCCTTTGCCTCCTACCCGCTATTGTTGTATTTCAGAAACCTGAAGTCGGGAAAAGAGATACGGCTTGGCGAGATGTTTGTCATCGGCATTTGCTTTGGAGTCAATGCTTTTATACGTATCAACAATGCTTCGCCGTTTTTGGGTTTTGTCGCATACGGCTGGTTGCTTTTGCTTCTGAATAAAAACTTCAGCAAGTTTTTCAAGAACTTGGCTTGTTTCCTTTGTGGCTTGATGGTTATCTCTGGTGCCTGTGTCCTTTATTTTTATCTTAAGGCTGGTTGGCATGGGGTTTACGAAATGGTATATGCCTCTTTCCTGTCCAATTTCGAATATATGGGCTTCCCGGGGCATAGACCTATCTACTTCTATATCATTTATATCCTGTTTTTGGGTTTGTGCATTGTCCAGCAAATCAACTATTCCGCCAAAGACAAGAACATCCTTATTCCCACATTGATTTCCTACGGACTGTTTTTCCTCTCATCAGGCAACCGCTGTTTCACGCATTATTTGATGGTTTTGCTTCCGTTGATTATCGTATTGATGATGACTGCGCCTTCCGAAATCCGCACCAAACAAAACCTCGCTTTTGGTATCCTGTTGTTCCATTCCGTCTGCATCTACCTTCCCATACCGCTTGCTTTGATGGTCAACGACCTTGTTCTGAAAAACGACAAATATTCCGTAATTTATGACAATTTCCACCGTTGTGTCGAAACCATTCCTGAGGTGGAACGCGATTCGATATACAACTACAACCTGTTGGGCAACGGAGCCAGCATGATGCAACACGAAGGTCTTTTGCAATGCAACAGAATAATTTTCTCCAACTTCGCGTTCCTTATGCCAACCTTAATGAAAGAAGAACAGGAAAAGCCTCTGATTCCACCCAAATGGATCATGGTAACTTGGGATTACTATTTTACCAATGACGATGCGATTTTCATACTGACTAACTATGACGAGGTGTTCGCCTTTGAACACGACAGGGTCTATTTCGAAAAGCCAAAGATTGGAAATTGCCTCACTGTACGCTTGTTCCGCAGAAAAGAACCTGAACTCTAAGAAACGCTGACCTCCCGTTCATGTATGGACATAAAAAAACCTCATAATTTCGGGGAGAAACTATGAGGCCAAAAAATTAATAACATGAAACATAAAATGGCGCCCCCTTCAGGACTTGAACCTGAGACCCCCTGATTAACAGTCAGATGCTCTAACCAACTGAGCTAAGGAGGCTGCACTATTTCACAGAACTTATCTCTGTTTTTGCTACGCTGTATCTTGCGATTTGCGGCTGCAAAAATACAGCTTTTTCCATTACCCACAAGCATTTTAGTGAGAATTTTTTGTCAGTTTTTCTATAATGTTGATTTTCAGCAAGAAAAAATTCAATCTCTCGCATTCATTTTATTACTATCTTTGCAACCCATAAATCTTGAAATACTGAATCTATGAAACGAATCCTCGGAATAGGCAGCACCCTGGTCGATATCCTCAGCCAGCTTCCCAACGACGACATGCTGCACCAACTCAACCTCCCCAAAGGGAGCATGACTTATGTCAAAATAGAAGATGCCGTGAAGATTGGCGAACAATTGGCACAGCAATACGGCAGCCAAAGGGCGGCTGGCGATTCAGCAGCCAACACAATGAGTGGACTGGCCCGCCTCGGAGCCCAGTCGGGCTTCCTCACCAAGATGGGTAAGGATGAGATGGGCGAATTCTTCACCCATGAGATGACCCGCACCGGAGTGGAGATGCTTGCCCTGAAGAGCGATACTCCCACAGGCCGCGTCATTGCTATGGTAACCCCTGACGGTGAGCGTACTTTCGCCACCTGCCTCGGTGCCTCCATCGAACTCAGTCCCGACGACATCAAGCCTGAGCTCTTCGATGGATGGGATATCTTCTATATCGAAGGCTACCTCGTCGCCAATCCAGACATGCTCCGCAAGGCCATCCGTACCGCTAAAGACAAAGGTCTTAAAATTGCCATCGACCTGGCCAGCTATAACGTGGTGGAAGAGAGCCGCGATTTCTTGCTCGAACTGGTCAACGAATATGTCGACATCGTGTTTGCCAACGAGAAAGAAGCTTTCGCACTGACGGGCATGGAACCCGAAGATGCCCTTCATTACCTCGCTGAGCGTTGCGACATTGCTGTGGTGAAGGTAGGTGCCAAAGGTGCTTTCATCCAACACGGCGACCAAGTGGTCACCATCAGCCCAATGAAAGCCAATGTGGTGGATACTACAGGTGCAGGCGACATGTGGGCCGCTGGCTTCCTCGCTGGTCTGATCAACAACGAGCCTTTGGAAAAATGCGGTCAGATGGGTGCTATCGTCGCAGCCAACATCATTGAAGTAATTGGTGCCAAAATGGACGAGACCCGCTGGGAGAAAATACACGCCGCCATTGCGTCTTTATGAGGCATAAAACCGGCAAAAACGATTGAAAATAAGATATTTTAGTTGAAAGTGTCGTTATTTTTCGTACCTTTGCGCCCACTATCAACTTTTTCGCGAAAAGTAAATATTTAATAATTAGCTAGTTAGATAAAAATGAAGGAATTCCAGACAAAAGACATCCGTAACGTTGCCCTCATCGGTGCAGCAAAATCGGGTAAGACCACCCTTGCCGAGAACATGCTTTTCGAAGGCAAGCTCATCAACAGAAAAGGTAGCACCGACGAGAAAAACACCGTTTCCGACTACCGTCCCATCGAAATGGAACGTCAGATTTCGGTGAACGCTTCCATGTTGTACACCATCTACAACGACAAGAAAATCAACATCCTGGATACCCCTGGTTTCAGCGATTTCTCAGGCGACATCGTCAGCTGCCTCACCGCAGCCGATATGGCCGTCTGCACCGTCAATGCCCAGTCGGGTGTTGAAGCCACCACCGAGAATGCCTGGCGTCATGCTGCCAACACGAACAAGCCTGTTGTGTTCTTCATGAACCAACTCGACCACAGCAACGCGAACTTTGACAACACGATTCGCGAACTGAAAGAGTACTTTGGCGACAAGGTCACGCCTATCCAATATCCCGTCAATGCCGGTGAGGACTTCAATGCCGTCATCGACTTGATCATGATGAAGATGTTGGTCTTCAAGAACGGCAACGGTGCCCCTGAGGTTCAGGACATTCCCGCCGCTGAGATGGCTAAGGCCGAAGAGCTGCACAACAACCTCATCGAGCATGCTGCTGAAGGCGAAGAGGCCCTGATGGAAAAGTTCTTCGAAGAGATGACCCTGAGCGAGGAAGATATGGAGCGCGGTATTCACCTGGGTATCGTCAACCGTGAGATGTTCCCCGTCATTTGCGGCGCTGCCAAGCGTGGCGTGGGTGTCACCCGTCTGATGGAGTTCCTCATCAACGCCTGCCCGTCGCCTGCCGACATGCCCGTCGTAAAGGCCAAGAACGGCACCGAGTTCCACAACAGCAACGACGACCCGACCGCCCTGTTTATCTTCAAGGTGACCACCGAGCAAAACCTGGGCGATGTGGCCTGGATGCGCGTGTATGGCGGTTCCGTTGTGAAGAGCCAAGACTTGGTGAATCCCCGCACGGGTAATAAGGAGCGTCTCTCACAGCTGCTGGTCTTCCGTGGCAAGAACCGCGAGGAGGTCGAGAAAGCCAATGCTGGTGATATCATTTGCACCATCAAGCTGAAAGACGGTCGCATCAACGACTCATTAGTCGATGCTAAAGTGGCCGAAGCAGCTTTCGAGGACATCAAGTTCCCCAGCCCCATCTTCACCATCGCCATCAAGGCTCAGAACTCACAAGAAGACGAGAAGCTCGGTACCATCCTCAACGATATGCACAAGACCGACCCGACCGTCATCAGCGGTATGTCGCGCGAATTGCGTCAGAACATTCTGCAGTGTCAGGGCGAATATCACTTCAACACTCTGAAGTGGTACTTCGACAACGTCTACAAACTCGCTATTGAGACCAGCTCGCCCAAGATCCCGTATCGCGAAACCATCACCAAGAACGCCAGCGCCAGCTACCGTCACAAGAAACAGTCTGGTGGTAGCGGTCAGTTTGGTGAGGTGCACATGCAACTGGCACCTTACTTTGAGGGTTACACCGACCCGAGCGAACTGCAGGTGCGCGACAAGCAGGAGTACGAACTGCCTTGGGGCGGTAAGCTCATCTTCGCCAACTGCGTCGTCGGTGGTGCTATCGATGCCCGCTTCATGCCCGCCATCCTGAAGGGTGTCAACGAGCGTTTGGAGCAAGGCCCGCTCACGGGTTCCTACGCCCGCGATATCATCTGCTACATCTACGATGGTAAGATGCACCCGGTCGACTCCAACGAAATGGCCTTTAAGATTGCCGGTCGTATGGCCTTCAGCGCTGCCTTTAAGAACGCTGGCCCGAAGATCATGGAGCCTATCTACGACCTCGACGTACGTATGCCTGCCGACCTGATGGGTTCGGTGATGACCGACCTGCAAGGCCGCCGCGCCATCGTGATGGGTATGGACAGTGACCACAACTACCAGACCATTCACGCCAAGGTGCCGTTGGCTGAGATGGACCGTTATTCGACCACCCTTAGCTCGCTGACTTCAGGCCGTGGTACCTTCACGATGAAGTATGCCGAGTACCAGCAGGTGCCTACCGATGTGCAGAACCGCCTGCTCAAGGAGTACGAAGAAAGCCAGAAGGAAGAGGAATAATCCTTCTTCCCTTCAGACAAAGATCCCCGCTGCAAGGTTTTGTGGCGGGGATTTTTTTTCATCTTGTCGTCACCTCAATGTTATCTCAATGTTATCTCAATGTTATCTCAGAGTTACCTCGGAGTTACCATAGAGTGCCTATAGACTTGGTATAGCGTTGCTATAGACTTGCTATGGTTTTGATGCCTATAAAATGTTGATTGTAAGTGTGTTAGGTTTTGAATGGGGCCTGTAAGTCTATCTCCATTATGTATCGTTCACAAAAACAGACAGTTACAAGGATGTATGTGGCTCATTCGCTGCTTTGTTTTGCGTCTGCAAAATTAAACAAAAATTCTGTATTCCGCAAGGAATTGACCCAAAAAAATCACCTGTCCCACTGTCCCAGCTGTCCCGTCCCAGGGACAGTGGGACACCCCGCCCCCTCATCCCGTCAAGATTTTACTGCAACAACTGCAACAAACTGCAACAACCGGAATAAAGCTGATAATGAACACGTTGTGGTTCGTTCCACAGCTGTTTGTTGCAGTTGCAGTTAGAAAAACACAGAGAAGAGGGGAGTTTTTATTACCTTTGCGGCGATGAAGAGGCGTTTGCACATAGTAATCCTTTTGTTCGGGCTGGCGATGCTGGCGGGATTGTTTGCTATCTTTGTCACGCAAAATAACGGAGGAGGCGCGATGTACTATACCCTGAAAGACCACCAAGGCAGCCTGAGGGCATCTACTTCGGCATCGTCACAGACGGCGAAAGCCGCAAGTTATTGCAGCGGGTTTTCTTTATAAATCTGTCTCTTTCCATATCTGGCTGAACGACTTGGGCGCAAACTCGGGTAAGGTACGACGACTGCCCCAGGTTTGGGGATTGATGAATTGCTTCAACTCCAGCTTCTTCATAAACAAAGGACTGTCCATGCGTTTACGCGACTTGCAATGCCAAATCATCAGGCGATACATCGCGTCAAGCTTGGAGTTACCTACCTTTCTCTCGTTCACATACCTTCGGTTTTCAATTATCAGGTCGTCAATGGGTATCTTCACGGGACATACTTCTGCGCAACGACCGCATAGGGCGCAGGCTGAGGTGAGATGGGCATAATCTGCCAATTCATTAATTAAAGGTGTCATCACGGTTCCCATGGGACCTATATGAGAGGCATCATAGGTGTAACCACCTATGTTTTTATATACAGGACACACGCTGACACAGGCACTGCAATGTATGCATGACATCACCTGACGCTGACGCTCATGTTCGAGCAGTTGCGAACGTCCATTGTCCAACAGTATCACGTACATCATGGAAGGACCTCCCCCATTTTTCGAAGGACCAAAGGTGATGCTATTATAAGCAGCCATAGACTGGCCTGTGGCATGCGATGAAAGCAAGGGGAGCATTACACTTAGGTCGTCGAGATGCGGAATCACCTTGCCTATGCCTGCCACCACAATATGTATCTTAGCCTGTGAGTTGGCCTTCAGGATATTTCCTTCATTTTCGGTCAATACTACGCCGCCCTCTGCTGAAAGAAGGAAATTGGCACCCGTGATGCATAGGGGTGTCTCCTTCACAGCATTGCCTACCTTGAAACGTACAAAATTCACCATCTGCTTGGCGCTGCTGTCAGGCTTCAGCTTGAAACTGTCGGTCAGCATGGTATTGATTTCCTCTTTCGAGAGATGAATGGCAGGCGAAAGAGGATGATAGGGCTTCTGTTTTGCCGCCTGCAGTACAAATCGGGCTGTGCTGGTCTCCACAAGACGGATGTTCTTTCGGCTCAAAAAGTCGTTCAGCCCAATCTCGTCAAGCACCATAGAGTTGGAACGCGAAACACTATTGACGCGTTCCATCATGATAATCTCATATATCAATGAAAGAGCATCCTGAGCATTGCGTGCCCAAAGTACTTTTCCACCATTGGCATTAAAATGCGTCTCAAAGTCGATTAAGAGTTTCTCCAATTTCATAATGGACTTGTTGCGCAACGTGTAAGCGCGTTGTTTCTCAAGATCCATGTTGCGATAGTTCACCTTACCACGTGCGAAACTACTCTCATAGCAGCCAGTGCTATAGTTTATCTTTTGCCAATGCTCCTCATCAAAGGCTATTTCGGAAGCTTCATTGAATATTTTAGCGTTGTCTGTCATGATTCAAAACTGTTCAATTTTCTCCACTCTTCTGGTGTGCCTGCCTCCTTCGAAACCAGTTGAGAGGAAAGCCTGCACCATTTCCCAGGCAAGGTCACGGGGAATGAAGCGTCCAGGCAAAGCCAAGATATTGGCATCATTATGCTGACGAGCCAGTTTGGCCAACTCAACGTTCCAGCACAAGGCAGCCCGCACATGGGTATGATGGTTGGCTGTCATCTGGGCACCATTACCACTACCGCAGAGGATGATACCTAAAGGATATTCGCCTTTTGAAATGGCCGTAGCCAAGGGATGTATCATATCAGGATAGTCGATACTGTCGGCACTATGTGTTCCATAATCTTTTACTTCATATCCCGCAGCCTTGAGTTTTTCCACCAAAAATTGCTTCATCTCGTAGCCACCATGATCACTTGCTATAGGAATTATTTGATTCATTTTTCAATTGTTGATAATTATTCTGCAAAAGTACATCTTTTCGTTGTTCACAACCCTCCTACTCCACTATTTCTGAAAGAGTTAACTCCTACCTTTTCTTTAATGATTTTTATTCAATCATTTGATTTATAACAAAATAAAAAGTTATCAACAGCTGTTTTGTTGAAAACTTTTTTATTGGTACACACAAAAAGACCGTTGTGGTGAAAAAAGGAGTGTCAGGGTGTTTTTCAACCATGAAAGTCGCAACAATGAACGGTCATATCGAAAATTTTTGGTCATTTTTACCTGTTGATTCAAAATTCATCGGATAAAAATAAAATCAAAAATTAGGTTGAAAAAGAACCTTTTATTGTTTTTCGGTATCCGATTCTCAAACTGGAAACCATTAAAGCAAAAATTTTATTGAAAAGTTATCAACCAATTCACAGGGGTATCAACATCATCGTTTCATTTTAAAAAAATGGAATTAATGAAATTGATAAAGATGATTTCGGCTGTTGAAAACTAAAGTCGGCTTTTTTCGCTTCCGTTTGACGCAAATTGTCTATTTTTGACCCGTCAAAAGTAAGTTCATGACAAGAGAGAAAAACAAGATAATCGTATTGATGCTGTTGTTGCTGTCATTAGGTTTGTGTGCCTATTCACAGACTGGATATCAGCAGTTTACCTATCCTAACGGTCAAGTGTCCAGCGAGGGACTGTTGCGCGATGGCAAACCAGACGGACTATGGAAGACTTACTATGAGAGCGGTCAGTTGAAGTCGGTGGGCAAACGGACGGATTTCCTGTTAGACAGCGTCTGGATGTTCTTCACGGAACAGGGCGACACCAGCCTGGTGATTCATTACAAGAACGACTTGAAGAATGGTCCGCGTTACACTTATGGTGAGAATGAGGTATTGATGGAACCCTTTGTCAACGATGTGCGTCAAGGAGAAGGACAGCGTTGCGACCGGAGAGGACATGTGTTGCAGACCATAACTTTCAAAAACGGCCTTGAGGAAGGTGTATCGCCTGTTTTTGACACGACTGGTATGTTGCGTGAGATTATCACCTATCGCAAAGGCTTCGTCATGACCCGTGAAGCTTTGAACCGTTATGACCGTGAGGGAAAGAAACACGGCTATTGGAAGACTTTCTTCGACGACTGGAGTTTGCATACTGAATGTTATTACCGTCACGGCTTACGCGATGGATTCTATAAGGAGTATGATGAGAAAGGTAATCTGAAGAAAATTACCAAATATGTGAACGATGTGGAACAAGTGATGGAACCCGACATGAAGCCCCTCATCGTCCAGCATGAATACTATCCCAACGGAAGAGTAAAAAGAGAGGCCTCATTTCGTGATGGAAAACGTGAAGGTGTATGGCGTGAGTTTGATGAAGAAGGTAATGTAATCAAGTCACAGACTTATAAGAAGGGTGGCTTGGTGAGTGAAGGTGTAGTGGGCACAGATGGTAAGCGTCGTGGTGAATACAAGGAATTTTATTCTGACAGTACTCTACGTGCGGAAGGGCTTTTCATCGACGGACTGCGTTCAGGTGAATGGAAGTTCTATTATCATAATGGTCAACTTCAGGAAGTGGGCAGTTATAAGGAAGGTGACCCTGATGGCGTTTGGATCTGGTATTACGATAACGGACAGAGGCAAATTGAGGAACAATACTTCAAAGGTCAGTTGAATGGACCTTATAAAGAATATGACACAAAAGGTAATGTGATTGTTTCAGGCACTTATTTTGACGGTATGAAGTCGGGCAAATGGATTGAACAGATTGGTGATATGCGTAGCGAAGGCGAATACCGCATGGACAAACAAGTAGGCGAATGGGTGGAATATTACGATGATGGTACATTGGCTTTCAAAGGTAAGTTCAATGTAGGATATCCTGATGGTGAACATTTCTTCTATTATGAAAATGGCAGATTGCGTGAGATACAGTCGTATGCAGCCGGAGTGAAGCACGGCGATTGGAAAAAGTACTGGGAGACAGGCGAGTTGTATTTCACCATCACCTATGATCAGGGAAAAGAAGTGAAGTATGATGGAGAACCAATTGAAGATGAATAATTTAAATTGCGGTTCAAAGGTTGCTATCGTGGCTCCGGCCCGCAAAGTGACCCCCAACCAAATGCAGTTTGCCATCAACTGGTTGAAAGAAAAAGGATTCGTACCTGTTTATGATGACAGGCTTTATGCCGTCAACCATATCTTTGCCGGTAGCGATGATTTTCGTGCCGCCGTTATTCAAGAGTATTTGGACGACGACACTATCGATGCGATCTGGTTCGCCCGTGCCGGATACGGTTGTATCCGTATTATCGACAAACTGGACTTTACCCATTTTCTGACTCATCCGAAATGGATTATAGGTTTCAGCGATGCCACCGTGTTTCATGGAAAACTAAGTTGTTTGGGTTGTCCAAGTCTTCATGCTTCCATGCCATTTTTCTTGGAAAACAAGACATCTGAAGCCCTTCAATCCATATACGACACATTAATAGGTAATCCTATTCAGTATGAGATAACTCCTCATGAACTCAACAGAACAGGCGATGTTGAAGGCGAGATGGTGGGAGGAAACTTGTCTGTGCTGTATGGCATGATGGGTTCAAACAGTTTCCCTGAGACAGATGGAAAAATTCTCTTTATTGAAGAGGTAGATGAGTATATCTACCATATTGACCGTATGATGCGAGCCTTAAATAGGGCTGGAAAACTGAAATATTTGAAAGCCCTGGTTGTAGGTGGTTTGACCCAAATACACGACAATTCGGATCCTTTTGGAGAAAGCGTTGAGGAAGTGATTAAGTCAGCTGTCAGCGAGTATGATTATCCTGTATGCTTCGGTTTTCCGGCAGGTCATTTTTCAGATAACCGTGCCATTGTTTTCGGAAGAAAGATAAGGCTGACAATTACAGATACGTCGTCTGTCTTTACTTTTTCACAGAAATAAGGTTCATCTCGTTCAGGATGTTCTTCATTCTCTCTGACTTGGTCAGGTCAAGCCAGTCGCAGAAGGTGATACCCATATATTTTGCCATCTTTTTCCAGTTGCCCTTCAAATCCTTTTTCAGCGAGAAGATATAGGAATTACTGGTGCCGAGCAGTACTTCCTTCAAAGCACATACTTTGTACACAATCTCGTTGAACAGACTTTCGCTGGTTACACCTGTCTTGCATTCGATGACAAACATTTTATTCGACTTGATGAAGCAAACGTCCAACTCGTTATTATGCTTGATGATGCCGTTTGAAATATGCACCCCCATAGCGATATCGTCAGGTTGTAGTACTTCTTTGATGAGCGAATAGGTATACTCTTCAAACCAGCCTCCCGTAAGGTACTCGATTTCGTAGCTTTGTAAAGAGCCTGGTCTTTCGGGAACAAAACCGATATAATCCAAAAACTTGCTGAGGTTCGGGATGGGAGTCATGGACGGTTTCTGAGGATGTTCCACTTTGCTGATGATAAGGAAATTCCATTTGCGGTACTTGAGTCGCAGAATTTCCATTACCTCATAGTCGCCGCGACTGAGCAGATTTTGTGAGAACATAGTGAACAGATGACGTGAGTAGGAAACATCCTTCACCAACTTCTTGGGTGTATCCACATCGCTTTCCAACCCATAGAGGCCAAAATACTCTTTCAAGTTCATCCGATGTTTGATGGGGAAAATCTCATCATCATCATCGTAGATGCTATTGTCGAAGATGGTCTTTACGACTTGGTTCTCACGGGTTTGTGTATAGAAAAAGAGTGTATTAAAATCCTCAAAGACGTGCTGTACAGAAAGGGTCATGTAACGGTTGCCGCCCGCCAAATTGAGATAATACTGTGTCTCGTTGTTCAACCTGCTCTTGATAGTGCGGCAAATGCGTTCGTAAAGCAGATTGTGTTGAAAGCGCTTCACAATAATGCGTTTCACAAGCGTCTCCCCTACTTGCAGCTGTTTGGCTAGAAGGTCTATGCAGTCGGCTTCCTCCTCGGTGGAGATGAAGAGCAACTCGTCACCTTCTTCGTAATACTCCTTGGTAAACAAGTAAGCCGGTAACGGGTTGCTCTTATCTATGATATTCACAATGGTTTTCGACATGATGCTCAATCTCCTTCCATTTCCGATGCATTGATTTCGTCCAAAAGAAGCATGGCTTTATCATAATCCTTTTCGAAAACAAAGACTGACGCTTCGCCTTTGATGACGTTGGCTGCCCAACCAGCCAAAAGACTTTCTTCCTGATAGTTACGGATAAGGAACTGAATGCCGTTTTCTTCAAGTACGCTTCCAATATACTCCGCATTAACAACAGAGCCGGAATAGATTCTTTTGATTTCTTTGTCCATAATCATGCATTTATTTTACCAAAACCTTTCGTACAGCGTTGTCTAACTTAACAAGATATATTCCTTGCGGCAATTCAATGGTTTCTTGACCGTCAAGGGTCGTGCTCAGCAGGGTTTGGCCAAGGGTGTTGACGATGGTCAGTTTGCCCTTACCTTCTATTGTGAAGCGACCTTGTGCTGGATTGGGAGCCACCACAAAAGCAGCGTCTTCTGTCTCTCCAACGGCATCATAACCGATAAAGGGAATGAAGGTGACTAAGCCATAACTCGGGTTGTCGTGTTGGTGTACAATATGGTCTTCCACTTCCTGTTCGCTTGTGGTGCCCCAGTCGTTACCCACCGCCATAATGTCGTAGGCTGAGTTGTTGTACAAGTCGTAAGTTACACCGCTATTGGCGTTGTTGTGAATCTCATTATGACCCCAATCGTCTTCGGTACCCAGGTCGATGTCAAAACCGTTAATGGCTGTGATACCCCAGAGATTGCCCGTAATGACATTGTCACGGATGACAGCCTTGTTGTTCTCATCCATACCATAGATGCTGATGCCGCTGCCACCGTTCATGGGGTTGTCTTCGTGGTAGTTGTCCAAGAACTCGTTTCCGATAATCATGGAGCTGAGATGATAGCCCTGTTGGTTGTAGCCATAGCGGTTGTTCTTGATGACATTGTCTTTCAACAAAATCTTGGTGTCACCTATGCCCATAAGGTCGGCAATCGAAATGCCTCCAGTATAAAAATGAGCATATGTACCGTCAATGAAATTTCCAACGATATAAATGGTGTCTTCGCTGCCTGGTCCGAGGTTGATTTGCGGTATATTGGCACCGTCGACGTTGGAGTCGAAATCGCAGTTCAAAATTTTAGGCGAGCTTTGTCCGTTGACAGGTGATCCGATGGCTGCGCCTTCGTTTAACATAAAAAAGCAATTTTGAATCACAGGGTCGCAGTTGAAGATATCGATGGCGGAATGACAATATTCTGTGGTGAAATACACAAATTTGACGTCATCAAACGTGACTTCTGATTCAATAAGTTTGATGCCTGCTCCGTCGCTGAAATACATCTTCTTGATTTCGCAAGCGGTGGCATTGTCAAACAACATAGTAAACGAAGGGTCGCCCATGATGACAACACGGTTGGCGTTTTCGCAAATCATGGTGCCATTAATAGTGATATGGGCATTTTCAACAAAGACTTTTGTATACCCGTTATCGATTTTCAGCACGTCATTTGTTGAAATGGTGAGGTCGGAATGGATATGATAGTTAGTGCCGTCAAAAGTCACCACTTCATTTGTGATGTCAACGAGGTTGCTCATGGTATAGGTGGTTCCGTTTCCCGGGCTCACCCATTGAGCGTTCAGCATCGACCCAAGGCCGAGAAATAAGGCTAAAAATAAGGTTGCTTTTTTCATTTTTGAAAGGTTTTAATGATGTGCAAAAATACACACTTTATTAATACAATATTAATACAATAAACCAAAAAGCCATAACGGAATTTTGTTTCCATGGCCTATTTCCATATTGTCTCTCACAACAAAGCTTTCTTCTATGTTTTTGATTTGAGAGAATCCTTTTCCCTTACCACCCACTTCAAAGAGCCACTTTCCATCCACGACTAAATCACCTTTGTTTGGCATATAAAGTTGGTGATTGACACCAACTTGCGAAGCAAGATATGTCTCGCGCATGGTTCCTGAATCAATTTGTGGAGTCAGGCAGTACATCAAATTAGTGTTGTAAAAGAGGATTTTTTCTGGCTTTGTCAGCATGTTCATTCCGCTTTCTGTGGCATAGAGTCGTCTTATTAAAGCAGCCTTGTCCATCAAGTCCAAAAGTTTCAGTACATTATTGCGCGACGACTGCAGTGTCGTGCAGAGCGAAGAGATATTTAGAGTATAAGGCTTCATTTCGGCCAATACCGCCAAAAGTTGCTTGACCTTATAAACAGAATCATATTCAATATGACTCACGGCTGGAATTTCGGAGGTGACAATGGTGTCAATCACTTGTTGCAAACGGTCGGGAAAGCCGTCACCTTCTTCGCGATAGAAGGGATAATAGCCAGATTCTATATACTTTTCAAAGTGTTGCAACACCTTTATTTTCGAAGTGATTTGCGAAGCCTCAATGAAATGGTTGTTCAGTATGGTTTCCAAAGACAACACAGGCAAGTTAGCGACTTGTTCCAATTGCAAGTATTCTCTAAAAGAAAGTCCTTCCATCGTATAGGCACGATGACGGCGCGAAAGGTCGGCTATCAGTGATTCTTCCAATTTCAGCATAGAAGAACCAGTCACTACAATATGCAAATGGGGATAAGAATCATAAATGTTCTTGATTTCCTGTTCCCAGCCTTTGTATTTGTGGACTTCGTCTAAAAAAAGGTGGGTGCCACCATGTGTATAATGATATTCTGCCAATTCAATAAGGGTGTGGTTGGCAAACCAAATATGATCCAGAGATACATACAGGGCTTTTTCTACATTTGTAAATGTGCGTTTGATGTGTTGCAGTAACATGGTTGTCTTGCCCACACCTTTTGCTCCCTTGATGACAATCAGTCGGTTGTCCCAATTGATTTTGTTGTAAAGGTATCGGGTAAAGCTCAAATCGATATCAGCCAGCAAACGTCCGTAGGTCTTGAACAAATTATCCATAGTTTTCTGTTTTTCTTGGCTGCAAAATTACGATTTTTTACTTTAGAAAAACAAATTTATATCATATTTTTTACTTTCGAAAGTAAAAAAAGGCAGCCGGAGCCGCCTTTTTTAAAGTAATGAATGAGTGACAATCACTTCTTGATTGCTGCAATGCCAGGCAGTTCCTTGCCTTCGATGGCTTCCAAAAGGGCACCGCCACCTGTGGAGACGTAGCTCACTTGGTCGGCCAGATTGAACTTATTGATGCAGGCTACTGAATCACCACCACCGATGAGCGAGAAGGCACCATCCTTGGTAGCAGCTGCAATGGCTTCGGCAATAGCCTTTGAACCCACAGCAAAGGTGTCGAACTCAAACACGCCGCAGGGACCGTTCCAAAGGATGGTCTTTGAACCCTTAATCACATTGGCGAACAGCTCGCGAGTCTTCGGACCGATGTCCATACCTTCCCAACCTTCGGGGATATTCATCGGGTCAACCACTTGGGTGTCAGCATCATTGGCAAATTTATTGCCTACCACGCAATCTTCGGCCAGAACCAGCTTGACGCCCTTTTCCTTGGCTTTTGCGAGGATATCGAGAGCGAGGTCAAGTTTGTCCTCTTCGCAGATGGAGTTACCAATCTTGCCACCAAGAGCACGCTTGAAGGTATAGGTCATACCGCCGCAAAGGATCAGATTGTCAACCTTGGTCAACAGATTCTCAATGATTTCAATCTTCGTGGAGACCTTTGAACCACCCATGATGGCGGTAAAGGGGTGTTGAATTTCGTTCATCACCTTGTTGACGGCAGCCACTTCTTTGCCCATCAAGTAACCGAACATCTTGTGGTCGGCATCAAAGTAGTCAGCAATCAAAGCGGTTGAAGCATGGGCACGGTGGGCAGTTCCGAAAGCATCGTTGATGTAATATTCACCATAGCCAGCAAGGGTCTTGGTAAACTCTTTCTGTGAGGCTTTCACAGCCTTCTTGGCGTCATCATAGCCTTCTTCGCCTTTCTCGATGCCACGCGGTTTTCCTTCTTCCTCAGCATAGAAGCGGAGGTTTTCGAGCACCAGCACCTCACCGGGTTTCAGAGCGGCCACTTGGTCGGCAGCCTTCATGCAGTCTGTAGCGAATTGCACAGGACGGCCCAGCAGTTCTTCCAGATGCTTGATGATGGGCTTGATGGAATACTTCGGGTCGGGGTTTTTCTTCGGGCGACCGAGATGCGACATCAGCACAACCATACCTTTGTCGTTGAGCACTTTGTTGATGGTTGGCAAAGCGGCACGCATACGGGTGTCGTCAGTAATGTTGAAGTTGTCGTCCAACGGGACATTGAAGTCAACGCGGATAACCACGCGCTTGTTCTCAAATTTTATTTGGTCGATGTTTACCATAATGTTGATTGTTTATTGTTGATTTGATAGATTAAATTTCCTTATTTCTTGTTTTTCTTGAAGCGGCTTTTCTTTTTCTTGGCTTTCTGGCTGTTGTCCTTTGGGATAATCATGTTGACTGCTTTCGTCAGAACGTCGAAATCGAAGGGTGAGTTATTGAGGTTCTCACCTTCGGTCTCCACCATCAGCGAGTGAGGCGGGTTGCTGACGATGCGGATACGTTTTCCACGGAAGGTTTTCACCTCTTCAATCTTATTGATGAAAGTGCCGTCGTAGAGGTTTTTGACATTGGCGGCAAACTTGAATATAGACACCTTGCGGATGACGGTGACATCGAGCAGTCCGTCGTCAGGAATGGCCTTGGGCATCGTCATCATACCACCACCGTTAAAGCGGCAGTTGCCTACTGAAAGGCTTAGGATGTTGTCTTCGAATACCACTTTATCGTCAACAGTGAGTTGAATGTAGACCACTTTATATTTCAGCATGCATTTGACCAAGCTGATCAGATAACGGACGGTGCCGCCTTTGCCTTGCTGCTTCATCATGTTGGTCGAGTTGCACACCATTTCGTCTAAGCCTGTACCAGCAGCGTTGAGGAAATAGCGTATCTTAGGGTCGCCGTCGTTATAATACGACAATACACCGATATCGTGGGCAAAGGTATGTCCTGTCTTGATGATTTTGGCTATCTCTTCATACTCCAAGGGAATGTCGAAAGAGCGTCGCCAGTCGTTGCCCGTTCCGATGGGGAAAGCGGCCATAGTGATATCCGTTGTGGGTACCTGATCTTGGGTAAAGATGCCGTTAATCACCTCATTGTTGGTGCCGTCGCCACCCACAGCGATAAACTTTCTATACCCTTTTTCAACGATAGCATTTCTAACGATTTCAATAGCGTGACGGGGATATTCAGTCAGTATGTCATCGAAGTCAATGCCCTCATTGATAAGGATTTGCTTAATCATAGGCCAATCTTTTTCGGATTTTCCGACAGAGGCTTTGGGATTGACGACTACGAGCCATTTACTGTTTGTTTCAGCCATAGAATGTGTCTGTTTTGCGGGGTCAAAGATAAGAAATAAAACAATCAGTCAAGCCAAAAGTGCCGTTCTTTGGAAAAAGTAAGGGTTTTCATCGTTTTTTTTTCTACTTTTGCACCTTAATTTAATAGGAAGTAATATCGCTATGATGGTACTGAATGACAGGATTGTACTCGAAGAGGTTGAAAAAATCTTGTATTCAAACGAGAAGATAGAGATTTCGTCGGCTTGGATGGACCGTGTCGAGGCTTGCTACCGTTTTTTGGAACAGTTTGCTTCCGATAAGGTTATCTATGGCATCAACACGGGTTTCGGTCCTATGGCTCAATGGCGTGTTGACGACAAGTATCTTAAAGACCTTCAATATAATATCATCCGTAGTCATTCAACAGGAGCAGGTGAGCCTCTGGAAGACGTGTATGTGAAGTCAGCTATGATAGCCCGTCTCGGCACCGTGCTTCAATGCCGCTCAGGGGTACATACCGATGTGGTAAAGCTGTTGGTTGAGTTTATCAACCGTGAGATTTATCCCTTCATCCCCATGCATGGTAGCGTGGGTGCCAGCGGCGACTTGGTTCAATTGGCCCATATAGCACTTTGTCTCATAGGTGAAGGCGAGGTACATTATAAAGGCGAGTGGCGCAATACCGCTGAAGTGATGAAGGAAAATGGCTTGGAGCCTTTGAAGATGCATATCCGTGAGGGTCTCTCCATCACGAACGGCACCTCGGTAATGACGGGTATCAGTATCATCAACCAGTTTCATGCTGAGACATTGCTAGATTGGGCTACGTTGGCTGCCGTCTGGATGAACGAAATAGCCGCTTCTTTCGACGATTATATGTCGGAAGGCGAGAACAGCTGTCGTCGACATGAAGGTCAGCAGGTAATGGCGCGCCGTATGCGTGAGTTGTCGGAAGGCTCACAATGCCTAAAAAAACGCGCTCACGAGTTGTATGACTATGGTCATTCCGACGTGAAGGTGTTTGAACATAAGGTTCAGGCCTACTATTCGCTGCGTTGCACACCGCAAATCCTAGGTCCTATCTACGACACTTTGATGTACACACGTCAGATTCTTGAAGACGAACTCAACTCGGCCTGCGACAATCCCATCGTCGACCCCGAGACGCAATATGTCTATCACGGAGGCAATTTTCATGGTGACTATATCTCGTTGGAAGAAGACAAAGTAAAGATTGCCCTCGTGCGTCTCTGTATGACGGCTGAGCGTCAGCTCAATTATCTCTTCCACGATCGTATCAATGGCATCCTGCCGCCTTTCCTCAATATGGGAACTTTGGGACTGAACTACGGAATGCAAGCCTGCCAGTTTACAGCCACCTCAACGACAGCCGAATGCCAGACGCTGGCGATGCCTAACTATGTACACAGCATCCCGAACAACAACGACAACCAGGACATCGTCAGTATGGGTACTAACACCGCCCTGATTTGCAAACAGGTGGTGGAGAATTGCTTCCAAGTGATGGCTATCCAGTATATCGCTTTGGCTCAGGCTACCGACTGCTTGAAGATTGCCGACAAGTTGGCTCCCACTTCGCGTAAGATGTATGACAAAGTGCGTGAGATGGTGCCGCTTTTCATCGAAGATACGCCTTTTTACAAGGACATCGCCGCAGTTGAAAATTATTTGAAAACCAATCCTTTGAAACTGAAATAATGAAATACGCCCTCATCACCGGAGCTTCGCGAGGTTTGGGAAAGGCAGTTGCCTTGCGTTTGGCCCAAGACGGCTTTGCCGTGATCATCAACTATCAATCGAACAAGGAAGCTGCTGAAGATACATTGAGACAGGTACAGGAAAACGGAGGTACAGGTGAACTGTTGCCTTTTGACGTCTCTGACCCTAAGGCTATCGAGTCAGCCCTTGAATCATGGTCGGACAGCCATCCTGACGACTATATCTCTGTTTTGGTCAATAATGCGGGTATCCGTCAGGACAACTTGATGGTCTTTATGCAAGATGAGCAATGGAGTCGTGTATTAGACACTACCTTGAACGGGTTTTTCTACATCACGCGTCGCTTGTTGAAGGACATGATGACCCACCGCAACGGGCGCATTATCAATATGGCCTCTTTGTCGGGACTGAAGGGTCTTCCTGGGCAGACCAACTATTCTGCCGCAAAAGCAGCCCTTATAGGAGCTACCAAAGCTTTGGCCCAAGAGGTAGCTGCCCGCAAGGTGACGGTAAATGCGATTGCACCTGGATTCATTGCCACCGATATGACCAAAGAGCTTAATGAAGTTGAGCTGAAGAAGTTGATACCTTTGGGACGTTTCGGAAAACCGGAGGAAGTGGCAGCATTGGCTTCCTTCCTCGCTTCCGATGAGTCGGCTTACATCACAGGGCAAGTGATTTCAATAAATGGAGGGCTTTACACATGAGAAGAGTTGTTATCACAGGAATGGGCATCTGGTCCTGCCTCGGAACAAACAAAGAAATGGTTGAAGCTTCGTTGCGAGAAGGCCGGTCGGGTATCGGCATCGACCCTCAGCGCACAGAATACGGCTACCGTTCGCCTTTGACGGGTATCGTGGAGAAACCCCAGCTGAAAGGCAAACTTGACCGAAAACTCCGTATGTATCTGGCAGAAGAAGGTGAATACGCCTATATGGCCACTTTGGAGGCTTTTCAACAGGCAGGTGTCGATGATGCCTATCTGATGGAAAACGAAGTGGGCGTATTGTTCGGAAATGACTCTTCGGCTAAGGCTGTCATAGAATCACATGAGACCACCTTGGCGAAGAAAGATACCACCCTTGTAGGCTCGGCAGCCATTTTCCAGTCGATGAACTCCACGGTGACGATGAACCTCTCCACCATCTTCCACCTGAAGGGCATCAATATGACCATTAGTGCGGCTTGCGCCAGCGGCTCCCACTCCATCGGACTGGGTGCGCTGCTCATCCGTAATGGTTTGCAGGATATGGTGCTTTGTGGTGGTGCACAGGAGACAAACTACCTCTCGATGGGCAGTTTTGATGGCATCAGCGCTTTCTCGACCCGTATCGATGAACCCACCAAAGCCTCTCGTCCTTTCGATAAAGACCGTGACGGACTAGTTCCCAGCGGAGGCGCAGCGGCTTTGGTATTGGAGGACTACGATCACGCTGTGGCCCGTGGGGCAACGATTCTGGCAGAGGTTTGCGGTTACGGCTTTTCTTCCAACGGCGAGAACCATATCTCTCAACCTAGCGAAGATGGCTGTTTTCGTGCGATGAGTCGAGCCATGAAGGAAGCTGGAGTACAGGCAGAAGATATAGACTACGTCAACGCTCATGCTACCTCAACCCCTCAAGGCGATATGTTTGAGGCATTGGCTTTGAAACGGCTCTTCGGCCCGACACAGACTCCCATCTCTTCAACAAAGTCGATGACGGGACACGAGTGCTGGATGGCGGGTGCGAGTGAGATTATCTATTCCATCCTGATGATGCAAGGCGGCTTCATTGCGCCCAATATCAATTTCGAGCATCCAGATGAATATTCTGAAGGACTTCATATCATCAACACAACAACCAACAAAGAATTGAAAACAGTTCTTTCCAATTCCTTTGGCTTTGGTGGAACCAATTCTGCTTTGATCATCAAGAAACTATAAGATATGCATCTCACACCCGAATTAAAAAAAGCCTACAGCAAGGAACATTTAACTGCCCGTGAGGCACAGGCCAAAGCCGAATGGATTGCCTGGGGTCCCATTGTGTTTCAGGTGACCCGCCTGATGAAGAAATTCGGTATACTGGAGATGTTACGCAACAGCGATAACGGACTGACCGAAGCTGAAATAACCGAAAAGGCTGGCATTAGTGGCTATGCCGCCAAGGTGATGCTTGAGGCGAGCCTCTGTATAGGTACCGTATTGATAGACCCTGATACCGACCGCTACACGTTAAGCAAAATGGGCTGGTGCTTTGTCACCGACCCTGCCACCCATGTGAACACGGAATTCAACCATGATGTGAACTACGAAGGCTGGTTCCGTTTGGAGGAAAGTCTGAAAGAAGGTCGTCCGGCCGGACTGGAGCATTTCGGCCCCTGGCCTACAGTATACGAAGGCCTCTCGCAGCTACCGCCACAGGTGCAGAAAAGCTGGTTCGGATTCGACCATTTCTACAGCGATACCTCTTTCCAGCAAGCTTTGGAATTGGTGTTTTCCAATAAGCCCAAGACCTTGTTGGATGTAGGAGGCAATACGGGTCGTTGGGCCTTGCAATGTGTAGGATACGACCAAGAGGTTAAGGTGACCATTGTGGATCTTCCGCAACAGTTGGAGATGATGCGTCGTAATACCGCAGACAAACCCGGTGCCGACCGTATAGACAGCTACGGGATGAACCTGTTGGATGCCTCACAGCCTTTCCCTACCGACAAGCATTATGATGTCATCTGGATGAGCCAATTCCTCGATTGTTTTGGTGAGGATGAGATTGTCAGCATTGTGAGTCGGGCTGCCAATATCATGGACAGCAACAGTCGCCTGTATATCATGGAAACCTTTTGGGATCGTCAACGATTTGAGACCGCGGCTTTCTGCCTCACGATGACGAGCTTGTATTTCACCGCTATAGCCAACGGCAACAGCAAAATGTATCATAGCGATGATATGAAGCGTTTGGTTGAAACAGCAGGATTAGGAATCGAAACGATTCATGATAACTTAGGCTATGGCCACAGCATTATGGTTTGCAAAAAACCGTAGGGACGCAACAAAGTAACAAACAACAAATCAACATAAATGAACAGACAAGAAATAGAAGAAAAAGTCAAGAATTTCCTTGTTGAGGACCTGGAGCTTGACGAAGAGAAAATCCTGCCGGAAGCCCGACTGAAGGAAGACATCGGCATCGATAGCCTCGATTTTGTGGATATCGTGGTGATTGTCGAAAAGACCTTTGGCTTCAAGATGAAGACCGAGGAAATGGGTCCGGTGAAGACCTTCAGCGATTTCTGTGACTACATTGAAAAGAAGATAGCCTGAACCTGGAATGGCCGATACCCTGCAACATAACGAATGGTCGGGAAAGACGGACGGACAGCCCTGGATGCAGCGTTCGCTGATAGCGATGTTTCGCATTCTTCCCCTATGGCTGCTCTACGGCGTAATGGCGTTGGTAGTACCCTTCTATATGCTTTTCAGCAGGAAGGGCTATCAAGCCATGTATGGTTTTTTCCGTGTCCGTATGGGTTATGGCCGATGGAAGTCCTTCTGGTCAGTCTATGCCAACCATTTCCGTTTTGGACAGATTATTCTCGACCGTTTTGGAGCGTATGCAGGCAAGAAATATCATTTCGAAATCGATGGTATGCCACTTATGGACGTATTGGAAGCCCAACCGGAAGGGTTTCTATTGCTGAGCAGTCATGTGGGCAACTATGAGATGGCTGGCTATATGCTGCATTCCAAGTCAAAAAGATTCAACGCTTTGGTGTTTGCGGGTGAGACTGAAACGGTGATGGAAAACCGTCAGCGGATCTTCTCGCAAAACAATATCAGCATGATACCTGTAAGAGAGGACCTCTCACATCTGTTTGCCGTCAATGCTGCTTTGGAAAAGGGAGAAATCGTCAGTATGCCTGCCGACCGTATCTTCGGCTCACAAAAAAGCGTCGACTGTCAGTTCTTTGGTGAGAGCGCCAGATTCCCTTTGGGTGCTTTCGCAATGTCGGTACAGAAAAACGTTCCTGCGTTGGCCGTCTTTGTAATGAAGGAAGGATTGAGGAAATATCATGTCTATATCAAAGAGGTTACCTGCGACCCGCAAGCAGGCAAACATGAACAGATGGCCCAATTGGCCCAAAGTTTTGCTGAGCAATTAGAGTCTATGGTGCGTTGTTATCCCACGCAATGGTTTAACTATTACAACTTTTGGAAGCCATGAGAGCGATTGAAGATTTCACTTTGAAAGAATTGATACCCCAGAGGCCGCCTTTTGTGATGATAGACCGTTTGGTGTCGTGCGATTTGGTAACCACCGTTACAGAGTTTGAGATACGAAAGGATAATGTTTTTGTTGTAGAGGGTCGTTTTTCAGCCAGCGGTCTGATGGAGAACATGGCTCAAACTTGTGCCGCCCGTATCGGTTACATTAACCTGTGCAAGGGAGAGAAGGTGAAAATCGGAGTCATAGGTGCCGTCAGCAGTTTTGAGGTTTTGCGTACCCCGATAGTGGGCGAAAATATCATCACTACAGTAGAGGTGATTGAAGAGCTTTTCCAAATCACCCTCGCGAAAACGGTTATCCGCTGCGGAGAAGAAACCATAGCACAAGCCAATATGAAAATCGCATTGATGAAAATTGACTCACAAGATTAGAGAACGTATGATTGTCAAGGTGTCAGACCATATAATCTCTCCCATGGGTATGAGCACAGCAGAGAACTATTTGGCTGTGAAAGCGGGTCGTTCGATGCTGAAACGCTATGAGGGTCATTGGGGGCTACCAGAGCCTTTTGTGGCTTCGCTGATGGATAGAGAGAAGGTGGAACAGGCTTTTGCTGGAATATCCGATAACAAACCCTATACCTTCTTTGAGAAGATGATTATCCTGTCGGCAGCAAAAGCCCTTGAGCAAACCGACATCGACCCGAGTTCCGAAAAGGTATTGTTTATTCTCTCCACCACTAAGGGTAACGTTTTTCTATTGGACAAGCGTGAGACAGGCTTCCCTAAGGAAAGAGTGCTTTTGGGCGAAGCCGCCCGCCAGATGACGGATTATTTCCATAATCCCAACGCGCCGCTTGTAGTTTCCAATGCCTGTATCTCAGGGGTTTGTGCCCAGATAGAAGCGATGCGTAACCTCGCGAGCGGTCAATTTGATAATGTGGTGGTGGTGGGTTGCGATGTACAGTCGGCCTTTATCGTTTCGGGCTTCCAGTCGTTTAAGGCTTTGTCGGTGGAACCCTGCAAACCTTTCGATGCTCACCGCACGGGACTCAACCTTGGTGATGCGGCGGCGACAATCGTTTATTCAA
>Ga0310690_10001165_pt1 | contig 48651 bp, 61 predicted proteins | sample AusTroGonzalo_MG_2_FD_207661 | JGI IMG/M metagenome (GOLD analysis project Ga0310690, IMG submission 207661) | Bovine rumen microbial communities from tropical cattle in Woodstock, Queensland, Australia - Gonzalo_04 (v2) (version 2) | ecosystem: Host-associated > Mammals > Digestive system >... | reverse complement strand
TAATGTTGTATTAGCGAATTCAAAATATTCATAATCAGCTAGTTCTTTCAGTTTTTCATTAGTAAATTTAATTTTTGCACCAAAGCAGAAATTAGCATTATCGTAGCAAATTCTCATATTTATTACAATCCTTATTTTATATAATATAAAAGTACATAAAAAAAATTTTTGCTACTAATTTCAAAAATTATCAAATTTTCTGTTCAAAATTCTCAAATCGACTGTTATTGTATAGTGATGAGGATGAGAAGCCACCAAATGCGAAGCATTTGTGGAGTTCGAGCGACCTGTGAGCAGAGTGCGAAGTGCTTTTGACAAGTGATGAAATCACGCAGTCAAAACATGTAGGCACGTTTAATGCGAATAGGTCAAGACAATCCCACCACCCGCCCCATAAAAAAGAACGACTTTTAGTCGTTCTCTTTTGAATATCAATATTTATAGAAATTAGAATCTATCTTTTTTGTTAATTTTTAACATATCATTTTATTTTTTTAACCACGAAAACATCTAAACTAACAGCATTGTAATCTCTGTCTACTTTTCCTGTTAGTTCCAGAATATTGTTTTCATCAACTTGTAGTCCGGCCCAATACTTGTCATCAATCTCTACAACCATTTCTCCTGTTTTATCTTTAAATAAATACTTATCATCAGATAATCTTTTAATAATATTTCCTTGTATTACCGCAATTTGGTCATCATACATATTAAAAACATCTTTAATGGCACTGACTGAATAATTTATACTACCACCTTTGAAACCTTGATTAGGCGAGCCGCCATAAGATTCTTTAAAACCAGCAAATGTCGCACCGGAAACAAATACCATTATTGCTAATACATACAAAAATTTTTTCATAAATAAACTCCTCTAATTATTTTCACCTATTCATTATACATGGACGTTTTAATATTTTCAATTAACTGAGTTTCGTGGATTGATAGTTGAACAAATTCAATGCAATATTTTTCTAACCCTGTACCGTCGCTTGCTCCACAAAAAGACCTCTTTTTTGAGTTTTCTGATTTTGTCAGGCATTACCTGACCAACGGACTAACTAGCAAAAAAAATTTTACGTGTTTTAGGTATATTGTAGAAACGTATAATTTGAAGGTTTTTATGAGAATATCACCTATTTCAAGCAGTAATACTAATTTTGGAGGTATAGCCAGCAAAATCGAAAAAGCTGCCGCAACATTAGAGACTACAAGCAACACTAAAAGAAAATCAATTCCTATAGAATATCATAATGCCCTTGTAAAGTTGACAGCTTGGAAAGTTTTCACGCTTGCCGCTGCTTTATTTGGTATTGGCGGGTATACAGTATCCGATCAAATATCGGATAAAGATGCAAAAGACCTCGCAAATGCTATAGAAATTGCCGATATAGACACAACTGCCCATGTGCAAATAAAAGGCATAACACAGGACGGCAATCCGGAATTAATTTTGCAGAAAAAAGACGGAAACCCAATCATTATAGATTTAAAAAATACAAGTATTTATACAGAAAATTCCGTTTTAAAAAAAGTTGAATAAATACGTTCCTGACGATATGTTTATCAGGCATTTCAACATTGACATATATAAGAAACCGCTAAACAAATATCACTGTGTGAAATATCCCATTAGGTAAAATGGATTCTTTTTACATACACAAAAATATTTATTAAAATCACTTTGATTAATTTTGCCCACCTACAAACAGTGATAGTTTTTGTATTCCCTGTAAATTTTGTAACAAATTGTAAAAAATTTCAAAAAACATTAAAGTTTTTCAAAATTATGCCGTAATACATGACGATATTATTAAAGAGCTTATATCAGAAAATAGGCAAAGGAGTATTACATGACCGTATCGTTTAATTTACAAATTGCATTAGGTAATGAAGTATATGCAAAAAAATGTTACGAAAAGTATTGTAATGGAGAGATGACAATTAATGAAGAGGATTTACAAGCATTACAAGAAAAGTACGAAGGGAAAATGGAGGGCTGGAAAGCTGAAGCCGAAAATGATACAAATGATTATGATATAGCTGACGATGAACAAGGAAACGGAGTCGTTGAAGAACAAAGTAGCGATGTATTTGGCGTAGTAAGCGTTGTTGGTAATATGGCAGGTGCTATATTTGGAGCAATAGCAGAATGTTATATCGCATTAGCAAATGCTCTTTCATACCTATTCAGAGGCCCCAATTGGGCAGAACATGAAGAACTTATGAACCTTGAAGCTGTGATGCTTGACAAAAACGAAGCAGTTGAAAATGCAGAAGATGATGCAGAAACTGCAGCAGATAAAGTTGAATCAGTAGTTGATGAAACCACAGCGGAACAAGAAAAAATCCAGGCTGAAATTAAAGCCAAACAAGAAGAATTAGATAAGCTTGAGGCAGAAAAGCAAGAATTAGAAGGTAAGATGGATTCCGAAGAAGGGTTAACGGATGAAGAAAAAGCTCGACTTGAAGAATTAGGAGGTCAAATAGAAGCCCTTCACGGTGAAATAGAAGAATTAAATACACAACTTAAAAATATAACTGAAGATGGCACAGATAAGGCTGAAAATGAAAGAAAATACTTCCAAAATGCCGAAGAAATAACTGAAGAAGCAAAAGAAGCTGCAGAGTTGGCTGCAACATTTGACGAAGTAACACAACATAATGCTAAGAACGAAGCCATTATACAGGGAATAAATGCAGCTACCGGTGCATACGCAGCTACTGTAGCGTTAGCCACTCCGTTCGGTCAAGTAGCAGCAATACATGGTTTTGCCGGTGCAGCAATAAGCTTGGGTGGTACCATACAAGAAATCAAAATAGCAACTGATGTAGCAGAAGAAATAGAAGTCCGCACAGAGCTTCAGTCGTTAGTTGATGGAGTTGACAACAATATCGATTCCGAATTAGATGAACTGGATATCTCAGTTGACGAAATAAACGATGTTGATGAACCTGAACGCTCCCCAGAACCAGAACCTACACCGGAAGCTGAGCTTGAAGTCGATACAGACCCTGACGGTGATGGAAAGAAAAAAGATAATCAAGATTAATAATAAAGGCGAAAGCAACAAAGCTTTCGCCTTTTAGTTTGCAAATAATTTCAACATGAAAGCTCAAACCGTTATATGAAATTTTAATGTTTGCTCTTAGTTTTGAAATGCAGGATAATCAATTTTTTAATTTACATGCCTAAAATTATTAAGTTATGTAAATTTTTTAATTTCTGATAGCAAATTATTCTTTCAGAGTTTTTAGGATAAGTAGTTAATAGTGTGAATTATACATATTTGAAAATTAATAACACTCGTAATGAACTATGAAAGGAGAAAAAAATGAGTTCAATACCGAAAATTAATAGCATTGGAAGGGTAAAATTTGCAAAATTCCAAGCTAACGACCCATCCTCAAATCCGATTCCTACTACAACAAAAGAATACGGATATGATTCTTTTACGCCGTCTTTTAGAAGCGGAAAAACTTCTGCAATGACAAAAGTTGCAGGCACTGCATTAGCAGCCTTAATGGCAGCAACAGGCACAGTTACATTACCTGCATGCCAAAAAGAACAGCAGCCAATTATAAACACAGTAAATGTAGATGTTAATATAGACCTTAATTTTGATGATATATTAGCAGCCTTACAACAAAACAATCAATATTTGCAGCAGTTGGTGCAGCAAAATGAAGAACTAAAAGCTATCATGCTTCGTATAGAAAAAGCCGTTCTTGCCGGAAATAATCTTAGCCAAGAGCAGAAAGCTTTATTAATGCAGATATTGGGAGCTGTATTAGCAATTAATACAAACAATCCTAATAACTTAGGCGCAATTTTAGCATTATTAGAAAAAATGCTTGACCAGTTAGAACAGATGAACAACCAACAGGCTACAAATTATGCAGCAATCATTGCAGCACTTAATAATATGAGCGAGCAATTACAGAATCAGTTGATTGAGATATTAAATGCAATAGGCAACTTAGATGAACACATGCAAGAAGGATATACAGCAATACTGGCCCAACTCAACGGTATGAGTACACAGTTACAAAACGGCTTACTTGCTGTATTATCACATATAGACCACTTCAGTGCAGCTGTTCAAGCTAAACTCAATGCATTAATTGCGCTTGCAACTCAAATGAACGCAACAATGGTTGCTTGCACAGCTCAAATAATGGCTCAATTGCAAAACATGCAAGAAGAGCAGCAACTACAAGCTTTGTCTATATTGGAAGCAATGAACAATATGAGCACACAGCAACAACAGCAATTCGCAGGATTAATGGGATTCTTGCATATGTTTGCAGGTCAATCACAAATGAACTTCCTTGCAGTAATGCATCAATTAACACAAATGGAAGGTGCCCAACAGCAACAATATCTGTCAATTTTGAATGTATTGCAGCAACAAGGTTCTGGTTCAGGCTTAACTGAGGAAATACGTGATTTATTGGTACAGATTTTAGCTCAAATGCAAAATATGCAGAGTGCTCAAGAACAGCAATATCTGAATGTTATGTCTCAATTACAAAATATGCAGCAAGCTGCACATGCTGATTTTATAGAATTTATGGCTAAGTTAACAAATCTTGAAAATGGTCAGCAGGCTATCTTGAATGCGATGGAAGGTATGAATGCTGAATTCTTAGCTAAGTTCACTCAAGCACTTGCTAAGCTTGATACAATTATCGGAAATCAAGCAACTCAAATTGCACAGTTAGCTCAAATTTATGCAGCAATTCAGAATGGTAATGCTCAATTGTCTGATATCAATGAATTCTTACAGAATCTTGATCTCGGTACTGGCGTAAATCTTGATGTTATTGAAGGTTTATTGGCTGAAATCCTTGCATCTCAGAATACAGCAAATAACCTCCTTAACAACATGAACAACAATATTGCATTCATTCTGACAACTGCAAATACACTGCAGGCACAAATGGAACAAGTAACTAACAACCAAGCTGTATTGCTTGATTGGCAAGAAGCTATCTGGAATAAGATTCCTGTGGCTATGAACAATTGCAATTGCGAAGAATGTTGTGCACAAATCATTGTTATACTTCAACAGATTTCTGAACAGATTGAAAATCTCGACTGGAACCACGAAGGCATCGATGATGATTTGGATCCGTTACTCGGAAAAGCAAGACAACTATTAAATATGTGGTCGAGTGCTCTAGATGATATTATCAAAAATGGTGACAGCGATAAAGCACAACAAATATTAAAGGATGCTCAGCAACTTTTAGATCAATTATCAGCTAGAAGTGCAAAGAAATCAGTAAACAAATAATTAAAATATAACGGATAAAAAGAGGATGGCTTTTTAGCCACCCTCTTTTTCTTTGCTAAATAAATTATCTTACTTTACTTTTCGGATCAAGAAAATCTCTAATAGCGTCTCCCAAAAGATTAAATGATAAAACTGCTGTGAAAATCAGAAATCCCGGAGTCAAAAGCCAAGGCCTGTAAAGTATATTTGTAAATTCCTGAGCCTCTTTAAGCATATTACCCCAGCTTGCATCAGGCTGTTGGATACCAAGCCCCAAAAAGCTTAAACCGGATTCCGCCAGAATATAAGAAGGAACCGAAAGTGTCATTGCAATGATTACGTAACTGGTAGTCTGCGGAAGAATATGTTTTAATATTATTCGCAAATTTGAAGCCCCCATAGTTTTTTCTGCCTGTACGAATTCTTCGTTTTTTATGGACAAAACCATTCCTCTTACAACCCTTGCGAATCCTGCCCAGCCAATAAGAGCCAATATCACTACAATAAGACAGAATCTTTGCACACTCGTCATTCCGGATGGAAGTATAGCAGCAAGAATTATCAACAGATAAAAACTCGGTATTGCCATAATTGCTTCCGCAAAACGCATCATTAAATTGTCAATAATACCGCCAAAATACCCGGATATTCCTCCGTATAAAAGCCCAATAGGAAATACGATAAAAAGTGACAGAAATCCAATTGTCATAGAGATTCTGCCTCCGAATAAAAGTCTGGAGAATACATCACGTCCGTTTATATCAGTACCAAGCGGGTAAATATGCCCACCATCTCTCACTCCGAACAAGTGTCTGTCACACGGTATTATTCCCAGTATTTTGTATTTTTCACCTTTTACAAAAGGTTTTATGTAATACTTTGTTCCTCTGTCCTGTTTATAAATTGTCTGTAATAAAGCCGGTTCATATTCCCTGATATAGTTGTATGTGTAGGGTAAAGACAGTTTACCGTCTTCTGTTATTGTATATATTTTTGACGGCGGGACATAAGACATATCTCTGTTTGAATATGTGCTTGAATACGGAGCTATAAAATCCGCAAACAGGATAACAATGTACAAAAAGGCAAGCACTATAAATGCCCATTTTGCGAATTTATCTTTAAATATTTTTTGTAAAATTTCCATTGTCATCTTTTAACCCTTTGTATCTCTTATTCTAGGATCTGTGAGCATTAACAATATATCCGCAATAAGATTTCCCGCTATCAGCATAATCGTTCCCATCATTAAAGATGCCATAACAAGGTTTATATCGGATTTCATAACGGCTTCCAGTATGAGTCTTCCCAACCCAGGATACTGAAAAACGTATTCGGTAAGGGCCGCACCACTAAGTAGTCCGGCGAATTCAAATCCCAAAAGCGTAATCATAGGGTTAACCGCATTACGCAAAGCATGCTTAAACACGACTTTGAATTCACTTACACCTTTTGCTCTGGCAAACTTTATATAATCACTGTCCATAACTTCAAGCATATTGGCACGCATTTGACGCTGTAAACCGGAAAGAGATATTGTAAACAAAACCAAAGAAGGTAATACAAGGTGTTTTGAAACATCAATACATTTACCCACTAATGACATCTCGTTAAAATTATAACTTGTAAGCCCCCCCACCGGAAACCAACCGGTTTTAACCGCAAAAATAAGCATAAGTATCGCAAAAAAGAAAGACGGAATCGCCATACCGATACTTGCTATAATCGTCAGCATTCGGTCAAAAGCGGATTCTTTTCTATATGCAGCAATTATTCCAAGCGGAATTCCCACTGACCATGTCATAAATATTACAACAAGAGTAAGTAATATAGTATTAGGTATTCTCTCTTTAAGCTTTGAGGAAACTTTTTCCCCCGCTGATGTATAGCCCAAATCTCCTTTGACAAAAGATTTTGCCCAAGAAAAATATTGTACATAAATAGGTTTATCAAGGTTAAGTCTTTTAATTTCTTTATCCAGCGTCTCCTGAGATATGGAAGGATTTAACCTAAGTTCAGCCAACGGATCAATCGGTGAAATTCGTATTATAAAAAAGCTTATTAAAGATACTATAATAAGAAGCGGAATAGTTTGAAGCAATCTTTTGCCGATATATTTCCAAATCTTCATGAACCGTTCCTTTCAATAAATATTTCTTCTGTGTTATGAATCAATCCGCTCAAAGATGAGGGAAAAATATTTTTAAATTTCTTTCTGATTGCGGTTATTCTTGTAGGCGAATACAAATATATAATCGGTTTTTCTTCATAAATTATACTTTGATATCTGTCATAAATAGGTTTACGTTCGGCAAAGGTAAGCTTCAAAGCACCTTCTTCAAATATTTCATCAAGTTCTTTTTCCCAAGGATGAACGGAAATATCATCTTTTGTCTTACCATTTTGTGAACGCTGGTTGAACAAATGCAGAGGGCCTGATGATGTCCAGACATTTTTGCCGTCATGAGGTTCCAACGGCGAACCTGTAAGCCCTATTATTACCATGTCCCAATCATTTGTGTTTGAAAGTTTATTGACAAGTGAATTAAATTCTATTGGTTTGAAATTGACCTTCATACCGAGGTCTTCAAGGTCTTGCTTAATCATAACACCGATAGATTCACGTTCTAAAGAACCTGCATTCGTGTATAAATCAAATTCAACACGATTCCCTGTTTTATCATAGAGTATTCCGTTTTTATTAGTAAACCCGCTTTTTTTCAAATATTCCATTGAGACATTCTTGTCTTGCTCATGACCTTTTATGGATTTGTTAAGATAAATAGAATTTAAGCTTTCTGCAGTAAATAATGGTTCTGCAATACCATGCGCAATATTTTGCACCATTCCTTTTCTGTCAATCGCCCAATCTATTGCTGTTCTGAAATTTTTATCTCCAAACCATTTTTGTTTAACAGGATTAACATAATATTTACCTTCCGGGTTTTTGCGTGTATTCAGATTTACTACGACAAACATAGTTCCGGTATCAGCACCCAGATTATAAATTTTATAATCAGAAACAGGTTCTTTTAGTTTATATCTGGCGACATTAGAACCTTTTAAACTCACAACATCAATTTCTTTTGCTTCAAATTTCAAAATTTCGTTGTTCGTATCTCCTACTATCAGGTATACAAGTTTATCAAGATAAGGTAGTTTTTCGTTATTCAGGTTAATCTTGTAATAATTTGGATTTCTAACGAAAACAACCCTCTGCGCAGCAACATATTCCTTTAACTTAAAAGCCCCGCTTGAAACAATTTGTTCCGGCGGAGTGTTAGCACCGAGGAATGCACTAAATACAGAGTCGCCTTTATCAGAATACGGTTTGAAATAGTGCTTTGGCACAATCGAATAAGTAAGCTGCCGTAAAAACGGAGCAAAAGGTGCAGGTGTGGTGAATTTTACCGTATAATCGTCAATTTTTACAAGTTCCGGTAATTTACCCCTAATCATCATCGCATCTCTCGCAGCCGTATTCCCCAAACCGGGAAAAACTATTTCTTTGTAGGTATAAATTACATCATCGGCTGTTATTGGCTTGCCATCTGTCCATTTTAGCCCTTTTCGCAAAGTTATGATATAGTCATTTCCTTTGATTTCATACGATTTCGCAAGCTGTGGTACAACTTCTCCAGTATACGGGTGAGTCATAAATAAGCCGTCGTATAGTATTCCTGCCATAGCAGAAGATGTTGCATCCTTGGTATTGCAGGGATTAAAAGTTTTAGGGCCCTCTCCTATAGTAGAAATAACAATCTCCCCGCCATAGTTACCCAAAGGAGCCTGTGACTGAAGGTAATCGACTCCGTTAATTGTAACCGTTTTGTTTTCCGGCGGATAACTTATGCTGCTAACTTCATTTTGCGGAATATTTGATGTATAAATTTCCGGAATGTCTTTCTTTATGACAAGTTTCCCCAAGCCTAACAATATCACTAAAATAAAAATAACCTTAAACAAAATTTTCATATAACAAGAATAACATTAAAATAGGGTTAAGGTAAAGTAACCAATGCGAGAATAATAAGAATTGAAAATATTATTTATTCTTAGCGCAAAAAAAATTTTTACGTGTTTTAATATAAATATGAAGGTAGAAAAAACTCATGTAATTAATTTTAGAAATACTGCGGGTAATGACCGTCCTAAAAAGCGTGAATTTATTGATGTTGTATCGGATTCTGTTATGAATCCCAGAGATGTTAATGATATGGTCGCCGTTCCCAGAGGGATTTTTAAGGCTTATCTTTTAATTATGTCAGGTTCCGCATTGTTAGCATTATCGAATCTTATCAAAGGAAACAAGTCTTCCGGCAGAGTTGCGCGGAATTCAATGATTATTGCAGGATGGATTTTAAATACTTTAAGCGCAATATATTTTGCCAAACCATTTGCATTCAAAGGTAACAGCCCAACAATAAAAAGAGAAGATTTGAAGTAAATTATCTCTTAGAGGCTGCTGCAATTCCTTCCATTACGTTATAGAAATCTTCTTTCGGCAGTGTTGACATTGTTTTCATTGCATACGAAAGTACACTGACTTTATCATACCATCTGCGGGAATTTGAAATTTTATAAAGCCCGAGAACTCTGTCAATTCCCAAACTTACATCAGAATCTTCATCATCCTCTTCTTCATTATGAAGTTCTTTAATCTGTTTTACAACGGCAGTCAAATCTCTTGATAAAGCCCTTCTTTGAACTTCATCCATATCTTTTAAAATTTCAAGTGCTCTTTGCGTATTATCATTAGAATCGTACCAACGTCTGTCGAACATTAAAAATCTCCCCGATAAAACAATTTATCAACTATCTCATTTTATACGAACAGTCTTTAAATAGAATCATCCGTTTGGTCGAAGTGTTGAAGTAAATTAATTTTCCTGTGTCGACCATTTTTTGGGGTCAAATTTCAAATCCTTAATTCTGATATTAAGGCTTTTCATATAGGGGGTAAATTTTTGCAAAATCATAATTTTATACAATGTAAGCTCCTGCGCAACAACCGGATTTTCACACGCAACGACCATAACTCCGCCCGGCAGCATACTGTATGGTTTCGATTTTTTCTTAAATTTAGCAGGAAGAATTTTTTCCCAAAAATTATACATATTTGTTCTGGTAATTGCTTTTTTAAGCATAGGATTATCCATCATTGAACTGATGACATCTTCTACCCCTTCAAAATCTGTGTATAAAACCTTACCCATTCCTCTGCCTTTGTTATTGCAATTAATAACACTATCGTTTTGTTGTTCACCGGAACATTTCATATTTATTTGTTTGTTTATGCTAGTATTGTAAATATGGAACCGGACTTAAATAATATCATAAAACAATCAAAAAAGATACTTTTGTTAAGCCACGTAAATCCGGACGGTGATACATTAGGTTCAATGTGCGCTTTGTATTCAATGATACAAGACAGGTATAAAATAAAACCTGATATGTCTATAGTATCAAATATTCCGCTCAATTATAGGTTTTTACCCAATATTGATAAGGCTCAGCGTTATTTTGACCAGTCATTAGTTTACGATTTGGTTATAACTCTTGATGTTGCAGCAATAGACAGAGTCCGAGATTCAAGGATATTTTTTGACAAAGCAAAAGTGACAGTTAATATTGACCATCACAAAACAAATCCGAATTATGCTCAGTACAATATTGTTAATCCTGAAGCAAGCTCTTGCGGGGAAGTTTTATATGATTATTTCAAAAAATATAACTGGACAATTACCCGAGATGCTGCAAATTGTCTTTATGTAGCAATAATGACTGATACCGGGAATTTTAGATTTGAAAATACATCTTCCTCAGCACTAAGGGCTGCTGCGGATTTGGTTGATATGGGTGTAAATCCGAGTGCATTATACAAAAATTGTTACGAAACAAAAACAAAAAATCTTGTAATGTTTCAAAATTACTGTGTAAACAAAGCCGTATTCTCTGAGGATAATAAAATTGTATACACGGCAATTTATAAAAAAGATTTGGAGAAATTCTCAGCCGGCGATGACTATACTGACGGTATTGCAGAAAGTCTGCGTTCGATTGAAACAACAGAAGTCGCTTTTGTACTTAAAGAAGTAGAAAATAAGTTGACAAAAATATCTATGCGGAGTAAACATATAGATGTTGCCGGAATTTGTGAAAAATTCAACGGCGGAGGGCATAAGTACGCAGCAGGCTGTACTATTAAAGCCGGATTGCAAGATGCAATCAATATGATTATGAAAGAGATTAAAATTTGAATATAAAAAATCAAATAAAATTTATAAAAAGCGTTATACATTCTGTCGTTGAGAATGATTTTTTCGGCATGGCTTCGGAAATGGGATTTATGCTGACAATCGGTATTTGTCCTTTGATATTGTTTCTGACAGCGCTCTTTGGTTATATCGGCAAGCATTATTTTATGAATCCGATTTTTGTATTTTTGCAGAATATCATGCCGGCAGATGCTTTAAACGTAATTAAGATAGTTTTAAATGAAGTATTTTTCTTTTCAAAAGGCGGATTAATAGCTGTTTTGGGATTTTGTATTACATTATTCCTATCAACAAATACGCTTGCTATCGTTGCAAAAGGTTTAAACAGGGCTTATAAAATTAAAGAAACCAGAAACTTCTTGTATTCAAGATTGCTGGCACTTGTAATGGTTTTTGTAAACGCATTGGTCCTTCTTCTCAGTATTACGCTGATTATCTTCGGTAAAGTGATAATAAAATTCTTGGTCACATATTTCGGAATGACAGAACACCTTGCAAATATTATGTTGTTTTCAAGGTGGCCGATTGCATTTTTAACCTTATTTATTCTGGCTTATTTAAGTTATTATATTTTGCCTGATTTGTCCGGTCACGAAAAGCTGAAAAGACACAGTGCACTTCCGGGTTCAATATTTTTCTGCATTTCATGGTTAATCGGCTCCTGGGGATTTTCAATATATGTTAACAATCTGCATACATATAACTTTGTTTACGGAACTATTGCAGGCTTTGCGGTTATGATGATGTGGCTTTACTATACATCTATTCTCATACTTATAGGCGGAGAAATTAACTCACAGTTATATGAAAAATTGGAACGAAAAGAAACGCTAACAGCAATTAGGCAATCGAAAGACGATGAATAATTTATTTATGTTGACAATAGTATTTCATTCCTATTAAATCATCTTTGCCTGTGTTATGTGTAATGACCTCAAAACCATTCTTCTCGTAAAATTTAACTGTCTTTGGGAACGCATCTAATTCGATATCTTTTTGCGGATATAGTTTTTTAATACAATCAAGCATACTGGTTCCAACATGGCTGAATTTATCGAAAAGAATCTTTTTCATGGTTTGGATATAATCAACATAAATATAATCTGAATCCGTATGAAATGCGGAAAATTCTATTAATCCTAAAATATTACGTGGTTTAATAAAGTTATAATTTTCTTGTTCCTCTGTTATGGCAAGAAATCTTCTCCACTCATGTGTTGCAATATCACCGATACTTGCAAGGGCAAAATCGTCATGGATATATCCGACCAATTGAGATTTTCTAATCAAAAATGTCGAAGCGACACCAAGAGATAAAAAATCTTTCTGACTGTTCGGCAGAAGTTCGACCAACGCGGTTCTGTATGGTACAATCTCCTTCTTATTTATTGTTTTTTGTATCTGCACCGGGGATATGTATCTTGCCCCAAATGTTATCACTTTCTGACTCCCGTTGATATCTTATTCTTTAATTGCATAAATACTTCATTTTTATTTGCCTGTGATTTGGCAACATTAAATCCCAGCAATTCAAAAAACGGAACGTTGTTGTTTGGTGAAAATAATTCAAAATCTGTTTTTGAGAACAACGACAATAACTGTTTCATCAGAGTTTTGCCTACTTGTTTAATATCACCATAAGGATTGTTAAACAAGTAAAAAGGATTAACCTGTAACGCATCAAGACTCATCCTGCCGTTATCAAGTTTTGTAACTTGCGCTAACCCCAAAAAATGTTCCGGATTTAGATAATCAAAATCCTCACTCTGCCTTGTCAGTACAAAAAATCTTGAATTTACATCGGTTGTTTTATCGCCGGTATATTGAAACATATTACTCATAAAAGGTGTGTAAATTCCTTTTGTTCCCCATATCTTAACTATTCTTTCCATAGAACTTTGATCTGCTTCATCAAACGGATTCAATTCCAGAAAAGATACAGGATATTTATTAATTTTGAGTTTATACCCAACTGTTTTTAGCGGATTGCCCTTCTTCGAACCACTTTTCTCTACTATTGGTTTAGTAACATATTGTTGAACATTATCTCTTTGAACCAAATTAGCTTTAAACGATATCATTAAATTTCCTCCAGAACCATGTATATCAAAACTCGTAAATTTTTTTTTTGCTATTTAACTTCAATTCTTTACATTACTTAATATTATTTGACGTTTAGAGCAATTTTAGGTTTTTGATAAACTTTATATATATGGCAGGTTTTATGTAGGATTTCTATGTCGTACAACTCTATAGATAATATTAATATGAATCTTAGCAGGTACAAAGATTTAGCATTTTGTGCCAATAATAAAACTGCCGTTGCCACAAATCCTATAGATAAACTTGCCCAAAAAGTTGATGAGGAAAAAAAGAAGAAGCATAATAAAACTGCCATTGCCGTGGGCAGCAGCGTTGTTATGCTGTCATTACTTGTTACAATTTTGAATCCGAAGATGTCCTCAAAATGGATTGAAAAATTGAGAGCTACACAAGCTAAAGCTAATCGTCAGTTGGAAAGAAGTAAGGGTGATTTATTAAAAAGTAAATTTTACAAGGTTATTTCCGACATTGTCAACGCCGGCAGTAAATTTATGTCGATGGTTAATAACCTAAACTCAGTAAAAGATACTTATTACAAACAGTTATGCACCGAAGATAAGGCTTTTCTTTCCGTACATAATATGAATCGAAGAAAACAACTTGCCAAAGTTGACAAAGTATTTCGCAAAATTATGCAAAAACCGCATGAAGCAATAACAAGGTGGGGAGATATTCTTGCAAAAAAGACAGTAACTTCAAGCTACAAATCAGCTGGCAAAAAAATGGATAATCTTGAAAAGCTGATTCGTAAATATTCTGACGAGCTTCCGGTCAGTAAAAGAAACGAAATTAATGAACTCTTATCGCAAGCAACAAGCAACAGGCAATTCTTTACACAAGCCAACCTTGATACAAGATTTGCCAAACAGGAAAATTTAATGAAAAATTTAAACAATGATATCAGAAATCATTGGAGTGACTATACGCACGGATTTAGAAATAAGTACGTCAAGAATTCGGAACACATACATAATAATTTGTCGTTTTGGGCTCAAGATCTTATGCAAGCTGACCGTGATATTATAGAGAAAGAAGGAAAAACGGCTGTTGATAAACTGTTTGGTAACAAAGACGGCTTGAAAGGGACCTACAGAGAGCTTATTGAAAAGCTTTCAGATAATTTGGCACCTGAAGAAAAAGGTATTTTAGAAAAAGCTTGCAGAAAGACAGAAAAGAGCTTAAGGAACGCAAATAAAAATGAATGTGGTGAATATTTTGATAAAAAGCGTGATCTTATTTTAGGAAGTGCACCGACAGATATACTTTCGAGTGCAATATTCCTTGGATTGGGCGGTGTTGCACTAGCTTCAGCTAATGACCGAGATAAAAGAATATCAAGATTAATAACAAAAGTTTTTCCGGTAATAGCCGGTTTAGGCACTAATATAGTCCTGACAACAATGCTTTTCTCCGGTTCAAAAAGCTTGCTTTTAGGTATTGGTGCTTCGATTGTGTTGAGTTTAATTGGAAGCAAAATCGATAAAATCAGACTGGCGGCAAAAAACAAGACACCGGAGGATTAATTGTGCAAACGGGTAATTTGGCCGATTTTGTGATATAATGCAGTTATCTCACAGTTACGGAGGGAAATTAGATGTCAACATTAAGAAATGAGCGTGTCAGAAAAGAACTAATGCGTGATGTATCTGACATAATACGGAAAGAAATTCGAGGATTAGAGGGTGTCGTTTCGGTTGTGGATGTCGAGGTTTCGCATGATAATTCTTTTGCAAAAGTTATATACAGTGTGCTGGGTTCGCCCGAGCAGATTGAAAAAGATAAAGAGATAATTGAAAAAAATACCGGTCGGGTAAGATACGAAATCGGTAAACGTATCCGTTTAAGAGTTACTCCGGAGATAAAATTTGTGTATAGCGACGGTTTGGAACAAGGTTCCCGAGTGCTTGATTTAATTGAAAAGATTTCCAAAGGTGAAATCAAGTAATGTTTGGATTTTTAAATGTTTATAAGCCTAAAGGAATGACTTCACATGATGTAGTCAATTCTTTAAGGCGAATAACAGGTGTAAAACAGATTGGACATACAGGCACACTTGATCCTTTTGCGGAAGGTGTATTGCCGTTAGGAATAGGAAAAGCTACAAAACTTTTTGAATATCTTGAAGATGATAAAGCTTACAAAGGGATTATTCAGCTTGGACAATCTACAACAACTTATGATACAGAAGGCGAAATCGTAAATGTTTCAGATAAAACGGTTTCACTAAATGAAATCGAATTTGTACTTAATCAATTCAGAGGAATTATAGAGCAGAAACCTCCAATTTATTCCGCAATAAAAATAAAAGGTAAAAAATTGTATGAATATGCAAGAAGTGGAATTGAAGTTGAAGTTCAGCCAAGACAAGTTACTGTCAGTAAGCTTAATATGTTAAACTATAATCCTGAGCTGAAACAGCTTGAGGTATACGTTGAATGTTCAAAAGGAACTTATATAAGGTCGCTTGCCAATGATATCGGAGATAAGCTGGGAACATACGGACATCTAACAAAGCTGGTAAGAGTAAAAGCCGGCAGATTTAATATAGATGATTCTGTTTTTCTCGATAAATTAACAGATGAAAAGGTCGTAAATAATTACATATTAAATCCGCTGGAATATATTAACTACCCAAAATACAACATAGATGATAAAGAATACGGATTGGTATCGCACGGCAATTCTTTTTCAACCGACACATCTCAAAATGGGATTGTAATTCTGACAAAAGACGGTCAAATTATTGCGGTTGGTTTGGCTGAAAATAATATAATTCACCCGCAGAAAGTATTTATTTAAAAATATATTTACCGGAAGATTTTATTTTAATTTCTTTATCAACAATAACTTCTTTTGCAGGCGGAACTTTTTTAACCAACTCCTCTTCTTCCGGAGTTAATTTCCTTTCAGCCTCCGAATACTGTTCCGTATTAATATTTGCCGGAGCATTAACCGATTGGTTTCTGTTGTTTTTTATCGGAGATTTTTGTTTATTTTTACTTGTATTAAAAATCTGTGTTTTATTTTTTTGGTCTTTAATTTCAGCCGTATCTGCTTCCTGTTCATCATTATCAGTAAATGATGATTCTTCAACAACAACTTCATTCTTGTTTAATTCAGGCAAATTTTCATTTATTTCATTATTTTGGTTTTTGAATATATAAATACCCGTAATAAGTAGTGCTACAATAATAGCGCTCAAAACAACTAAAATCTTCTTCATAAAAATACCTCACAGAATTATTCGACATTGTGTACAAACAATTCTATATTCTCACAGACAAAATTGTCAATATTTGTATATTTAAAATCGGGTCAAAAATGACACTGGGATAAGTTTTTATTCTGAATCCCGCATGCCTATTGCCATGTAGAAACAAATATGATATACTAAACTGTGTTTATTGCAAAAGGAGAATACGAAATGGCTAAGAAGTATTCGGACGAGGATTTTGAGTCACTTTTGTCTAAGTATGATTATACTTTCAAAAGAGGCGATATTGTTAAGGGTATTGTGTGTGCATATGAGTCTGACGGAGCTATAGTTGACATTGGATCTAAAAGCACAGCTTTCGTTCCTTCAAATGAAGTCTCGCCGGACAAAAAAACTAAAGCTGAAGAAATTTTGGAAAAAGGTGCGGAATACGAATTCCTGATTCTTCAAGATTGTGACGAAAACGGAAAATTTTTGTTATCCTACAAAAAGGTTCATCTTGCACATACCTGGGCAGAACTTGTCGGTATAAAAGATGCTGATGAAACAATTTCCGTAACAATATCACAACGTGTTAAAGGTGGTTTGATAGCGGATGTTTCCGGAGTTCAGGGCTTTATTCCCCAGGGCCAGCTCTGTGCAAAAGAATCAAATTGTGATGTTGGCGACAAAATTGATGTAAAAATTCTTTCACTTGATAAAAATCAAAATAACTTGATTTTATCAAACAAAAAAGTTTATGAAACCAATTTGGCTGAAAATCGTAAGAATGTGTTTTCACAGATTGAAGTCGGACAGATTGTAAAAGGTGAAGTTGTAAGAATAACTGACTTCGGTGCATTTGTCAATATCGGCGGAGTAGATTGTTTACTCCCGCTTTCACAAATCTCGTGGAAATGGGTTGAACATCCAACAGATCTGCTCTCAGTAGGTCAAGAAATAAATGTTGAAATAATAGACATTGATTACGATAAACAAAGAATAAGTTTGAGTTTAAAAAATACCGAGCCTGATCCATGGATTAAAGCGGAAGAAGAATTAAAAGAGGGCGATATAAAAGAGGGTGTTATAACAAGATTAAAAGCATTTGGAGCCTTTGTTGAAGTAATTCCAGGAGTTGAAGCATTACTTCCTCAATCAGCTCTTGCCGAATACCAAAACAATAAAGGTAAAATTCTGAATGTTGGCGACAAGGTTGATACCAAAATCATTAAATTTAATCCTAAGGATAAACGCATATCGCTCGGACTTCCGACGGATGATGCCGGTTAATAAGAATATCCGAGCTGTTCCAAAACTTTTCTGACAGCTTCGGAATCTAATCCAACAATATTTTCAAAACTTCCTTCAAATTTATCTATAAAGTTTGGAGGAAGTTCTTGTATACCGTAACTTCCGGCCTTATCAAGAGGGTTAAAGGTGTCAATATAATAATTAATCATCTCATCTGACAGAGCATTGAATCGGACATAACTTGTAGTAGATATAAGGGCAGCTCTGTTTGTACCTGTATTAATACCGCACACAGATGTTACGACTGAGTGGGTTTCGCCGGACAGGTCTTTCAGCATTTCATAAGCGGTTTCTTTTGTATGGGGTTTGCCCAGAATCTTGTTATGCAAGACTACAACAGTATCTGCTCCGATAACTATTTTATTATTATCGACTCTTTTTACAACATCAAGAGCCTTTTGGGTAGCCAAATCTTCTATAAGATCGTAAGAAAAAATATCCGTTTCTAATTTTTCTTCATAATTTGAAGGAATTACTTCAAACTCAAGTCCCATATCAGACATGATTTTTTTTCTTCTTGGTGAATTTGAAGCAAGGATTATTTTATACATCTACGCTACCATCAATTGAAAGAGAACCTGCCATTAGTCTTTCCAGGCCTTTTTCCGTAAACCCGTGAATATTAAAGCTATTCTTAATTACTGTTTCATCATTATCAAAATTTGAATTAATAATTTTCAAATATTTATCCATTTTTCTTAGAACCTGGCGGACAGAAACATACCATGGCTTTTTCACAGCCGTGATTTCACCTGTTTCATTATCTATAGCAACAGTTCTGTTATTAAATTCTATTTGTGTTTTGCCTACTTTACCGACTTTTGTATTTTCGTTTTGTCCATGTAAAAAAGTATCATTACATAATAAACACTTTCCGGAACGAACGGCACCAACATAGCTTGCCGTAAATCTGTTTTCCGTTGAAGTCATAGTGGATTTATCTTTCATTTTTTTTGATATTTCCCGAATCAAATCAAGCTGATTCTTTCTTACAAAAATTTGTTTTGATTGAAAATTTAATGAACTTATACTTTCAGTTTTCATATACTTTGATACTCCTTTATTAATTATACTTTCTACACAACATACTAATACCCGTTTGATATATATTCTCTGTTTCTGAATTCGGCACCCAGCGAATTCGCAATTTTCTCACAATCAGCTACATTTATGTTGTGTTTTTTATCAAACCCGGTTACAACACTAGCTGTCGTCTTCATACCTGCATTAACACATGCTTTAATGAACTTTTTTACCTCATCATAAGCATTTTTTATCTTTGGGTTACAAATTTCATCATATTCATAAGAATTATCCGAATTTAAACTGACCGATACCTCATCCAATAAACCTTTAAACTCATTTGCAACATTTGTTTTATAAATAGCATTTGCATGCCCGTTTGTATTAACTCTGATTTTTATTTCCGGATAATTTTCACGCAAATACTGTGCAAAAGCTTTCATCATTTCCTTTCTTAAAAAAGGTTCACCGTAACCGCAAAAAACAACCTGATTTGGAGTAGGTTTATATTTTTCAAACTGGCTTATAATATCCTCAAGTGTGTAGTCATCATCATGCCACATTTCCGAACCGCAAACATCATCTTTTTGATTCCTTAGGCAGAAAATGCATGAATTTGTACAAGAATTTGTTAAATTTACATATACCGTTTCTGGCGCTTTATCCTTTGTTATTGAATAGACTAGTGTACACATAACAACCCCATTTAACAGATTTATTTTATCACGAAATTATGATATAATGCAAGCAAAAGCGGAGGTTGTGGTTATGAAAAAAGGATTTACGGTTTCGGAAATTTTAATTACTCTTGGAATTATTGGTTTAATAGCAGCAATTACAATTCCTTCAATACATGCTATTACGCCGGACAAGGATAAAGGCAGGGTTTTGAATGCATATAATGCTCTCCTTGCAGCTAATAATGAGATTTTTAATAATCCGAGCTTGTATAATACTCACGAATGCACACAAGCGGGTGAAATACTAACTTGTAATGGTACTCCGCTGGATCCAAATTATTCTTCTAATAGTCCTGCTGTTAATGGTGACTATAAATATCCTTTTTTAGTGACCAGGCATCTCTCATTGGCATCTGATTTAAACGCAAGCGGTACAACATATACTTTTACCACAGCTGATAATATAAATTGGACTATGACTGCATATTATAATGGTAAAAATATTGACTTTTATAAAATACTTCTTGATATGGGATATAGCGAAACAGATAGACAGTGCACTTATTCAGCCGGATGTTCAAATCCCGGACAGTATAGTTTTATTGTAGATGCTTATGGAAAAGTACATGCAAATGATAAGCTGACTGAAGCATACCTTTTAAATCCGGACAAATTAAATGATAGAGCCGGTGACTTAAAAAAAGCCAGCGAATTATAATGAGTAATTAAGAAAATATTACCCAATATGCCTAGATACAAATTGTTAAAATTTGGTTAATTTTGGGATGCATTTTTTCAAACAGAGTAATAATATAAATGTAAGAACTACAGACGCAAGTAATGATTAGTTACAAACGTACAAGAGCGACCCGTAGTTCATGTGTTATTACAAAAAGGCTCTGCCGCTCAACCAATATATTATGTGCTCTACACAAAGGGGGTAAATATGAAATTCTTAATTAAAAAAACACCTGACAATTTTATTCAATCAGTAAATGATGAAATCAGTTCTATCTTAAACAGAAATTTTGACAGCTTTTTCCCGGAGTATGTTTATAACGATGATATGTATAAATGTGCTATGCCGGTTGAAATAGACGAAAAAGATAAAGAATATATCGTAAAAGCCGAACTTCCTGGAGTCAAAAAAGAAGATTTGGATATCGACCTTGAGAAAAACAGATTAACAATCAGTGCTAAACGAGAAGAAGAGCACAAAGAGGATACAAAAGGCTTTAGAAAATCCGAATTCAAATATGGTGAGTTTTCAAGAACGGTTTATTTCCCGAATGAAATTGATATTGAAAAAACAAATGCAAAACTTGAACACGGTATCCTAAGAATTGACGCACCGAAGGTAAATGCTGAAAACACAGGTACTAAGAAACTGACAATTTCATAATAATCAATTTAAAGCGGGGCAGAAAGTAAGATTTCTACCCCGCTTTTTGTTATATAAAGCTAAAAGCAATTACTGAATCCATATTAACGTGGAGCCAGTCATAATATGTTTCATTTTCGCATATTCCGTCGTAAGAATCTTTTATATTACAAAGCCTTGCATTTGTGAGGTTTACACAGGAATCTTTATTGCATTCTTCGCAATCGTATACGTTTCCGACTATCTGATAATGCGCAGTAAGTATTATTACCCTTGATGAATCACTTTTATCCATTATTCTTTTAAAATGTTTTGCTCTGTCCATATATTAACCTCCTTATTACTTAAAGTAATAATGCGATGGCAAAACAATTTAAACATCCGCCAAATGTACAATACAAAAGCACCATATTATAATGGTGCTTTATGTTATATATAAAACTATTAACAGCAACAACGAAATAAGTTTATACAATAATTCTTATCGTAATTATAACTTATTCCATATATGCCTCTGATAATTACTACCAGCTTGCTTTGGTTACACCCGGCAACAAACCTTGGTGAGCCATTTTACGTAAACAAATTCTGCACAAGCCGAAATCTCTGTGATATCCGTGAGGACGTCCGCATATTGAGCATCTATTGTGTAATCTTACTGTAGGATATTTCCCCTTTGATGCTAAGATTCTTCTTGATTCTTCTTTGTTTATCATCGCTTTTTTAGCCATGAATTTTCTCCTTTATTTTAATTTAGTGTTAATTTTCGTTTTAAATTATCTCTTGAACGGCATACCGAGCAATCTTAACAATTCTCTTGCTTCGTCATCGGTATTTGCTGTCGTTATTATTGAAACATTCATACCTTTTACCAAATCAACTTCTTCATAAGTGATCTCTGGAAATAATGATTGTTCTTTTAAACCGAGTGTATAGTTTCCTCTACCATCAAAACTCTTTGGTGAAACACCTCTGAAGTCACGAATACGAGGAAGAACTACACAAATTAACTTTTGCAGGAAGTCATACATTCTTTCACCACGCAAAGTAGCCATTGCACCAACCGGCATACCTTCCCTTAATTTATAAGAAGCGATTGATTTTTTTGCCTTTGTAACAACAGCGTGCTGACCTGCAATCTTTGTTAATTGAGCCTGAATGGCATCAGCTATTTTTGAATTGTGAGAAGCTTCACCAACACCCATATTCAAAACGATTTTATGAAGTTTTGGAACCATCATATCGTTTTCATAACCAAATTTTTCTTTGAGTGCTGCTTTTACTTCTTCGTTGTACTTTGCTCTTAAGCTTTTCGTTTTTGTCATTTTTCTTTTCCTTTTCTTTGAACACGATTAGCACAGGCGGGGTATTTGCTAACAACTATCAACAATAAGCCGGTAGTTTCGCATTAAGCCGGTTCCATTTACCCCCCCGGCTGCGTGTTTACTATTAGTACTATACGTCTAACTGTTCACCGCATTTTTTACAAACACGGACTTTTTTACCGTCCACTATTTTGTGAGCGATTCTGGTTGGCTTTTCGCAGCTCGGGCAAACTATCATAACGTTTGATGAATCCAAAGGAGCTTCCTTCTTAATCAATCCGCCCTGAATTCCGTATGCCGGATTTGCTTTTGTAGCCTTGGTAATCATATTAGCACCTTCAACAACAACTTTGCCTTCTGAAGGTATTGCTTTTTTGATGTTACCTTGTTTTCCCTTATCCTTGCCTGCAGTGATGACTACTCTGTCACCGGTTTTTACATGCAAGCTTTTTTTAGAATTTGCCATTTTTATTTTCTCCATTTATATTTCTTGAGATTATATAACCTCAGGTGCAAGTGAAACTATCTTCATGAAGTTTTTATCACGAAGTTCTCTTGCAACAGGTCCGAATACACGAGTTCCTCTCGGGTTTCCATCTTTGTTAATAATTACTGCTGCGTTTTCATCAAATCTGATAACAGATCCGTCTGCACGTCTGATATCATGTTTGGTTCTAACGATAACAGCTTTTACAACTTCAGACTTTTTAACCGTCATGTTCGGAGTTGCGTCTTTTACGGTTGCGGTAACAACATCACCTACTGATGCAAACTTTTTGTTTGAACTTCCCATTACACGGATAACAAGCAATTCTTTTGCACCTGTATTATCTGCTACTACCAATCTGGTTTCTTGTTGTATCATCTTTCTTTTCCTTTTCTTTTTGTCAGGTATTCCCTGAACTACATCTGGGATAATATATTTACCCCTTTACCCACAGCGCATTATTTTTCAATAATGATGTTACTTAAATTTCAGTTTTTCATTAAAAAAACTATTTTGCTTTTTCAACAATTGACTCTAATGTCCATCTTTTACTGCCGGAAATTGGTTTTGATTCAACGATTCTGACTACATCACCGATTCCGCATTCGTTTTTCTCATCATGAGCCTTGTAGTTTTTGTTAGATTCGATAATCTTTTTGTATTTTGGGTGAGGACTGTATGAAGCAACTTTTACAACAATAGTTTTGTCCATTTTGTCACTTATTACGACACCCTGTTTTTCTTTCTTAGGCATTTGTCTTTACCTCATTTTCTTTTTCTGTAATAACAGTCTTAGCTTGAGCTATCGCACGTTTCGTCTTTGAAATTTCAGCAGTGTTTTCAAGTTTGTGCATAGAAAGTTTTATTCTTGCATCAAACAGTGCTTTCTTAGAATCTAAAACGAATTGCTTAAGTTCTTCAACTGTCTTTTCACGCATTTCACTTAATTTCATTTTTATATTCCTTTTAGCTTATTAATCGCTTATGCTTCTTCTTTTTCAATTACTTTAACTTTAATCGGAAGTTTCTGTGCAGCTAATTCCAAAGCGTTAACAGCAACACTTCTGTCAAAATAGTCTAATTCAAAAAGAATTCTGTTGGGCTTAACGACCGCAACCCAATACTCAACATTACCTTTACCTGAACCCATACGAGTTTCAGCCGGTTTCGCCGTAATCGGTTTATCCGGAAAGATTTTAATCCAAACGTTACCGCCACGTTTGATTTCACGAGTCATTGCACGTCTTGCAGCTTCTATCTGACGGCTTGTTATCCAACCGGGTTCAAGTGCCTTGAGTGCATAACGACCGAATTCGAAATCAGTACCTCTTGTTTCGGTACCTTTCATTCTACCTTTCATTTGCTTGCGGTATTTTGTTTTCTTCGGCATTAACATTATATTGTTCTCCTAATTAATTATTTTGTTTCTACAGCTTTTCTTTTACCGCGTCTGCCGGCAAATTTATCGGCGACCGGTTCTTTTGCTGAAGTTTTTGATTTGATATTCATATCAGCTTTTTCACCAGGCATTAAGTTGCCTTTGAAAATCCAAACCTTAACGCCAATTTTACCCATAATCGTATCAGCTTCAGTAAATCCGTAATCAACGTCTGCTCTGAGTGTTTGAAGAGGAATTCTTCCTTCTTTAGCCCATTCAGAACGAGCGATTTCTGCACCGCCTAAACGACCGGATACCATAATCTTGATACCTTGTGCGCCGGCTCTCATTGTTCTCTGCATAGCCTGTTTCATTGCACGTCTGAAAGCAACACGTTTTTCCAATTGCTGAGCAACTTGTTCTGCAACCAAAAGTGCATTGACATCAATTCTAGCAACTTCAACAACGTTAATAATAACTTGCTTACCGAGATATTTTGAAACTTCAGCTCTTAATTCATCAATACCCTGACCACCTCTGCCTACAACAATACCAGGCTTCGCTGTTACAACGGTAATTGTTAAACTCTGAGATTTTCTGTCAATCAAAATATCTGCAACACCTGCTGCATACAATTTCTTTTTGATAAATTTTCTGATTTTAGCATCTTCTGCTACGTTTGCGGCATAATCTTTAAACTTTGCGTACCATGTGCTGTCCCAAGGTCTGATTATACCTACTCTGAATCCTTTTGGATGTGTTTTTTGTCCCATTTTTTCTACCTTTATCTTTCACTACTTTAATTCGTATTAAGCCTGTGCACCATCACTAACTTTAACAGTAAGATGCGATGTACGTTTGAGTCTTTTATAAATTCGACCTTGAGCTCTTGGTTTTCCTCTTTTGTATGTTACGCTTTCATCTGCGTAAATTTCAGAAACTTTCAAAGCATCAGATTTTACACCTGCTTTTTCAAAAGCGTTTGCTACTGCAGCTTTAACGTTTTTCTCAACCACTCTTGCTGCAAAGTAAGGCATAAAACGTAACATGTCAAGAGCTTCATTAACAGCTTTTCCTCTTACTTCGTTAATTACTCTGCGAAGTTTTCTTGCTGTCATTTTAATATCGGTTTGTCTTGATTTAGCTTCCATTTTTATTTTTCCTTTTTGTTTTATTTATTTGTACAGATTAACTATTTACGCTTTGCGGTTTTATCTGAACCTGCATGACCTCTGTACATTCTGGTCGGTGCAAATTCACCCAATTTGTGCCCAATCATTTGCTCTGTTACATATACAGGAACGTGAGTTTTTCCGTTGTGAACAGCGATTGTATGTCCTAACATATCAGGTACAATCATTGATGCTCTTGACCAAGTTTTAACAACTTTCTTTTCTGAATTTTCATTCATCTTGCTAATTTTCTTTGCAAGAGCTTCTTCTACATATGGGCCTTTTTTTAATGAACGTGCCATTAATTTCTCCTTTAACTTATTTTATTTGTAATTTGTTATTTTATTATTTTGTTCTGCGTCTTACAATAAGCTTATCTGACGCTTTACCTTGTTTTCTAGTCTTATAACCAAGAGCCGGTTTACCCCAAGGTGTCTTAGGATGTCCGCCAGGACCGGTTTTGCCTTCACCACCACCGTGAGGGTGATCACATGGGTTCATTGTAACACCACGAACTGTAGGTCTGATACCCATATATCTTTTTCTTCCGGCTTTACCGATTTTAAGGTTCTTAAACTCTGAATTTCCAAGAGTGCCTATTGTAGCTAAGCATTCTTTTCTAACCATTCTCATTTCACCGGATGGTAATTTTACTGTTACGTAATTTCCTTCTTTTGCCATAACCTGTGCGAAATTACCTGCTGAACGAACCATTTTTCCGCCTCTGCCCGGTATTAATTCAATATTATGAACTATAGTACCAAGAGGGATAAGTTCCAGCGGTAATGCATTACCTGTTTGAATAGCGACATCTGTACCGCTTACTATTACGTCACCTACATTCAAACCTTCCGGAGTTAAGATATACCTTTTTTCACCATCTGCATAGAAAACTAATGAAATTCTGACATTTCTGTTCGGATCATATTCAATAGTTTTAACTGTTGCAGGAATTCCGAATTTATCTCTTTTAAAATCAATAATACGATAAGACTGTTTTACACCACCGCCTTTGTGACGACAAGTGATTCTACCGGTATTGTTTCTTCCGGAAGTCTTAGCTATTTTCATCAATAAAGATTTTTCAGGAGTTGAAGTAGTGATTTCTTGATAATCACTCTTTATCATACCTCTTTGTCCCGGAGATGTCGGATTAATTTTACGAGTTGCCATTTTTATTTTCTCCTATTACTATCTTTTTGTTTTGGCTTTTACTGTGAGTCATCGTTTATGACTCGTGAACCGTTGTATTAACTTTTAAATTCAATTCATGATTCACGGCACGAGAATCACAAACCGGTACTAACAACTATACAGCTGTTAATTCTTCTATCGGGTCGCCTTCAACAGTAACGATTGCTTTCTTTGAAGAATCTGTTCTGCCGTATTTCATACCCATTCTTTTTTCGTGTGAAGGCATATAAACTGTCTGCACACTTTTAACTTTTCTGCCAGGAAAAGCTAATTCAACAGCCTGAGCGATTTCTATTTTTGTAGCATCTTTTCTGACTTCAAATGTATACTTTCCTTGTGCAGTTGCCATCATTGATTTTTCTGTAATGATAGGCTTTTTAATTACGTCGTATAATTTTTCTTTATTACTCATTTGTTTTTTCCTTTACTTTCTTTTGGGTTGACCCCTCACCCGGCACTTTGTGCCACCCTCTCCCTTAGGCGAGGGAAAAGTTTAAAATTATTATTGGAGCCTTTCTGTAACATCATTTACAGCCTTTTCGGTCATCACAACGAAATCAGCTTCAAGTAAATCTTTTACGTTTAAATTTGTAGGTAACAAAAGCTTAACTGAAGGAATGTTACCAGCTGCCAGGCTTAAGTTTTTATTCTCTTCAGCCATTGTATCAGCTATTACAAGAATCTTTCCTGTCAAATTCAAGGACTTGATAATTCCTGCCATTAATTTTGTTTTGGGTTCGCTTATAGCTGAGAAGTCTTTTACAACAACTATGCTTTCTTCTCTTGCGGAAAGGGCAGACTTAAGTGCTAACTTTCTTGCTTTTTGAGGCATGTTGATTTCATAACTTCTCGGTTTTGGCCCAAATACTACACCACCGCCTGCGAACAGAGGTGAACGAAGTGAACCTGCTCTTGCACGCCCTGTACCTTTTTGTTTCCAAGGTTTTTTACCGCCGCCGGATACTTCAGCACGAGTCTTTGCACAAGCTGAACCTTGTCTTGCGTTATTGAGTTGTCTTCTTAATGCCAAATGCATTACATGTAAGTTAGGCTCAACACCGAAAACTTCTTTTGCCAATGTAATTTCGCCTAATGCTTCACCGTTTGTGTTTAATAATTGTTTTGCCATTTCTATATTTCCTTTTGCTTTCCGTCTACCCCTTGCCTATTGGCTTTATATGGCAGAAGCGGCTTGTATCTGTATTATTAGTTCCACTTAGTACGGCTTGGAACAATTGTTACCAATTTGCCTTCAGAACCGGGAACTGAACCTTTTATCAAAACTAAACCGTTTTCTGAATCAACTTTTACGAGTTTAAGTTTTGTTATTGTAACTCTTTCGTTGCCCATGTTACCTGCCATTCTTTTACCCTTGATAACACGGGAAGGAGTTGTACCTGCACCGATTGAACCGGGTTCTCTGTGGTTCTTTGAACCGTGTGCCATCGGTCCTCTTCCAAAGTTCCATCTCTTAACAGTACCTTGGAAACCTTTACCTATTGAAGTACCTGTTACGTCAACTTTTTCAATATTAGAAAGAACTGATAAGTCAATTTCCTGACCGACTTTATAGTCAGCAGGATTTTCTACTCTGAATTCCTGTAAATATCTGTAGTTGTCTAAACCGTTTTTCTTAAAGTGTCCGAGTTCAGCTTTTGTCAAATGTTTTTCCTTAGCTGCAATCGTACCAACCTGTATAGCATTATAACCGTCAGTCTCAACTGTTTTAATCTGAGTTACAACAGTTTTGTCAACTTTAATAACGGTTACCGGAACTGCCAAACCTTCTGAATCAAAGATTTGAGTCATTCCTAATTTCTTTCCTATTACACCAAGTGTCATATTTTTCCTTTCCGGCATTAATCTTACGGACACAATCACGTGACCTAAAAACTATGCCTTACTTCTTGCGAGCGCTACCTTTTACTCTTTACCTTTGGGTTACCTTTTGCTTACCCACGGGGTTGTCGGCATCTTCAGGCTTGGATTGTTACCAAGATCCTTTCATTTACCCCCCGGTGTAGTTCACATTATATGCATAATGCTATTATTAAATTTTCAAATTTCTGAGCTAGTGTTTGATTTGCTAATTATAGTTTAACTTCAATATCTACCCCAGCAGGTAAGTCCAATCTACTCAATTCTTCAGTTGTTTGTTGAGTAGGTTCGTAAATATCGATAATACGTTTATGAGTCCTAATCTCAAAGTGTTCACGAGATTTTTTATCAACGTGAGGTGAACGTAATACACAATAAATACGTCTTTTTGTAGGTAAAGGAATCGGGCCTGCTACTTTAGCGTCTGTTCTCTTTGCAGTTTCTACGATTTTTTCAGCAGATGCGTCTACCAATCTGTGTTCGTAGGATCTCAAACAAACTCTGATTCTTTGTCTTTTTGAATCTGTTGCTGCCATTTTTCATTCCTTTATTTTTGTAATCTACTATTTGCTATTCATCTAAATCCGTTTGCTAAAACGCTTTCGGCATATTAGCATATCGCATTCGGCTACATAGCAAGTCAATAGTAAAACAAACAAAAACAAGAGTCAACAGGGTGTTTTTAGTTTAATGCAAATTTTACAAAAATTTACAAACAGTTGTTAATGATGATAATAATTTTTTAATTCTCTCTCTCTGATATGAGAGAGAGAGATTTTTATTTTTATTTTTATTTACATTTTCTTTTTCATTTTCATTTAGGCTTTTTTTGGGGGGGGTAAAAAAAATACTTAAGAAAACAAATTTACGCATTAAAAAAGGATGACTAAAAAGTCACCCTTTTTAAATAGACAAAATTTTTATTAAAGCGCTGCCTTAGCTGTATCTACAACTATTTGGAAGGCTTCTTTGTCATTTACTGCAAGGTCTGCAAGCATTTTTCTGTTAACTTGAATGTTAGCTTTTTTGCAAGCATTTACAAATCTTGAATAGCTCATACCCTGTTCTCTGACTGCTGCATTAATTCTTACAATCCAGAGTCTTCGCATATTTCTCTTAGTTGCACGTCTGTCTCTATAAGCATACTTAAGAGCCTTCATTACAGCTATGTTAGCTACTTTGAAGATTCTGCTTCTTGCACCTTTGAAACCTTTTGCAAGTTTTAATATTTTTTTGTGTCTGTTGCGACATACATTTCCACGTCTAATTCTCATTGTTCAACACTCCTATCTTGAATACTTCTTGTAAGGTAACTCTTTTGAAATCAAACTTTCGTGAGTTTCAGAGATTGTAACATCACTGAAAATCTTACGTTTTCTTGATTCCGACTTGTGTTGAAGCAAGTGACCGATACCTGCATGTCTTCTTGTGATTTTACCGGTTGCAGTAACTTTGTATCTTTTAGCTGCTGCACGGTGTGTTTTTAATTTTGGCATTTTACATCTCCTTGGGCTTGAGTAAACATTTGGACTGAAAGGATTAACCTTCAATTATTTACACTTTTTTTGCCCCTTTTGTACTACTAATTCCGAGCAAGGCATACCACAGCACTATACTTCGGCATAGATGAGTGTATAACAAATTGAAATGTCAGTCAAGCATACTAAAAAAAGTTTTTTTAACAATTCTTAATAAATATGAAAATTTAGGCAATTTTTCGGAAGAAAAAAACTTTATATATATGTGTGTATGAAATAAGGTGTATTATTCAATGACTGTATTACCCGGTTCACTAGATTATTTATACTATAACGGTGTACTTGACCACATTCCGTACGATGTGTATGATATGCCGCCGGTAACAGCCTCCGGCATGCAAAGAAGTGGAATGGGGTTCCCTCCTGCCGGCAGTATAAAACAATCTTTTCTTGGAGACACAGGCATGAATAATATCAATTATCCCGGAAATATGAACGGTTCAGCTTATTTAAACGAAGCAATGAAAGGTGGAATGTATGGAAATTATGGTAATTACAATGATTCTTTTAACCACGCTGCAAGTTATCAGCAGTTCAATGGTATGCAGCCACAAATGCAGATGTACGGTGGAGGTTACGGAGGAGGAATAAGTCCTTACTCAGATAATATGGGTTTGTCTTATCAAACTAATATTAATACCGAAACATATCCCGGCGTAAGAAATGCCGTAAATTATAACAGGCATAGACAAGAGCACGGTGTGAACAGTATAAGAGAATTTGTAAATGAATCAGTAAAATCATCAAAAGAAGGTGTATTAGGTTCAAATTCCTGGCTAAAAGGCTTGGCGGCATTGGGCTTGATAATAGCAACACCCATATTAATTATAAAAGGTTTTAAAAAACCACCCGTATCAAGTACGACAAAAAACTCTTTCTGGTCAAAAGTTAATCCGAAGAACTGGAATATCGGAGCTTCATCAGGAAACTTTGGGCAAAAATGGAGTAATTTCTGGTCGAAAGTTAAAGCGAAAAACTGGTACTTTGGAAAAAACTCGGATGTTTTTGGAGAAAGATGGCATAATTTCTGGTCTAAAGTCAACCCGAAAAACTGGAACTTTAGTAAATTTTCCACAAACTTCAAGAGAAAATGGAACGATTTCCGGTCTAAATTTAAAACCGGAAGCCGCAGCAGCAGCCCGTCCTCAGGCACAAGCAGTTCCGGCAGTACTAAGAAAGGTTTCTGGTCTAAATTAAATCCGAAAAATTGGGGAAAGAAAAAGCCATAAACAACAGAACTTAAATTTAATTTTAAATATTTAACCTTAAACAATTTAACCTTATTAAATACCTTATTAATTAACCAATTTATTCCGCTTGAGTTTCTGCTCAAGCTTTTTTTTATGAATAACTTAAAATTTTTGTGATAGAATTAAAATCAAAAGGGGATGTAAAACTATGAAAATGTCAAAATTGTTTGTACAAACATTACGTGAATTTCCGTCGGATGCCGAGGTTATTTCACATAAACTGCTCGTTAGAGCCGGATATATAAGAAAACTCTCGATGGGAATCTATAATTTTTTACCCCTGATGTGGAGAGTTTTGAAGAAAATTGAAAATATTGTCCGTGAAGAGATGGACAAAGCCGGTGCGCAAGAACTTTTAATGCCGTTCGTACAGCCTAAAGAATTGTGGGAAGAATCTGGACGCTGGGGTGCTTACGGCGGTGAATTAATGAGATTGACCGACAGGCACGGCAGGGAAATGTGTCTTGGGCCTACGCATGAAGAAATTATAACCGCAATCGCTCGTGACGGTTTGAAATCATACAAACAATTACCTGTAAATTTGTATCAAATTCAGTCAAAATTCAGAGATGAGCGCAGACCTCGTTTCGGGCTCTTAAGAGGACGTGAATTTATTATGAAAGATGCTTATTCGTTTGATACAACGCAGGAAGGGTTGGATAAAGAATACAAAAATATGTGGAATGCATATACAAAAATATTCAAACGTTGCGGACTTGATACAAAAGCTGTTCAGTCCGATTCTGGCGCAATCGGCGGGAGTGTAAGTCACGAATTTATGGTTATAACCGACACAGATGCGGGCGAAAATGACGTATTTTACTGCGAATGCGGTTATGCAGCGAATTCAAATCACGCTATATCAAACTTACCTCAGGGGGTAAATGTAAGTGGTAAATGGGAAAAATCAGAAATAGTTGACACACCGAATACTCATTCCATCGAAGAGCTTTGTGATTTCCTTAAAATAGAATCGACCGTGATAGTTAAATCGCTTGTTTATATTGTTGATAAAAACCCTGTAATAGCTTTAATCAGGGCGGATAAAAATGTTGAAGAAACAAAATTATTAAATGCTGTAGGCGGAAATGAAATTCGTATTGCGGTGGCAGGCGAAATCGAAGACATTATGACCGTAAACGGTTTTGATGCCGAAAAAGGATTTATTGGCCCGAAAGGATTGAAAGAATACAATGGAGTTCCGATAAAATTTGTTGCGGATAAAACAGTTCTTGATATGAAGAATTTTGTAATCGGAATAAACCAAAAAGATAAACACGGCGTAGGCTATAATTGGGGTTCAGAAGTTGAATTACCTTCCATTGTCACAGATATTCGTCTTGTTGAAGCAGGTGAACTTTGCCCTGAGTGCGGAAAACCTTTGAAAGTCACAAGAGGAATTGAAGTCGGAAACATTTTCCAGCTTGGAACAAAATATTCTGCACCGATGAATGCTGTTTATACCGATATTGACGGGAAAACTAAGCCCTATATTATGGGCTGCTACGGAATCGGGATCTCCAGAACCGCTGCAGCAGCTGTTGAAGCTCATCACGATGAAAACGGAATCAAATGGCCTTTGGCGATTGCACCATATCATGCCGTAGTTATTCCGGTAAGTACAAAAGACGAGCTTCAGATGAAAGTTGCGGAGGATATATATAAAACCCTCGTTAAACACGGAGTTGAAGCTGTTATTGATGACAGAGACGAGCGTGCCGGTGTTAAATTTAAAGATGCCGATTTAATCGGATTTCCTTATCGAATCACTGTCGGCAAGGGTATAACAGAAGGACTTGTTGAGTTTAAAATTCGTGAAACTAACGAAATCTCGAATCTCAAGCCTGAAGAAGCTGCCGAGATTGTCGTAACAGCGGTTACTGATTTGATAAGGTAGTAACGAATCAAAGGAATGGCTGTAAGTTGAATGTTTAGGCGCCCAGCATAAGTTTTAATATCTCTGACGGCGTCATTTTGCCGGTCTTTTTAGAAATGATTACGTTTATAACATATGCTATATCCGTTCCGTGTTCTGCCGCTTCGGATATTTTTTGATAAATTTTTTCGAGCTCTTGCTCCGAAAATAGAATCATTGAGCCTGTGACTTCCCAGTAAGGATTTTTTCCGTCTATTTCTATATCGGCAATTTCCTTAATCAAATCAAATCTCGGATGATTAATAGACAACGCTGCATTCTGGTATTTATATTTACCGTCAGCAGTTTTTTCACCTGCAATTTTTGCAAATTCATCTATTTTTTCAGGAGTCGCCAGGCTTATAAAATCTAATGCTGTAGTATAAACCGGTTTTTTAGCATCAGATTCAATTATACAGCCCAGCTTTGAATTTTTCAGATTATGTATTAACACTTCGGCATAATCAGGTTTAACAAGCATATACTTATATATTTGAGCTTTATGTGCTACCCTCGCTTTGGATATTAATTTTGCCAAGAAATCTTTTTCTTCTTCATTTCTGGCTAATTTAATTATGTCATTATCTTCAAAATAAATGTGCTGCGGCTTTAAGTTTCCACGGATTCTGTTTTTTCTATAGGTTTTCCGGTCTTCTTTGATCACATCAAGCATATCTTCATACAAAAATACTCTGGCTGTCTGTTCCGAAGTAGTATTTGGGGCATTGATTATTTTTTCATGGATTTTGCCGCCAACGGTGTAAGCCGGTATTTCATGCGAGAACAGCCACTTTAAGAAAGTATAAACAGCTTTATTGTATTTGCCATGGGAATCACAATCAACAAAGTTTTGTAATATTTCGTGTAAATTTGCTTTAACGTCTTTTTCGGAAAGCCCCAGCAATTTATAAAAAGATTCTTTGTTTGGTTCGCAATTAAATGTACTATTATTCGGATTAAGCAAACTTGCCATACCTCCGATATTGGTAATCAAAATTTGTATTTGACCTGACATATAGTTTAATTGTTCGTGCCATTCCATGCGAAATTTTTCAATTTTTTCTTTTCTGTCAAATAAAAGGCTATAAATACCTCTAAAAATACCTTTTGCTTTGTTACGATTGCGACTGATTCTGTTACTATCCTCTAGCGAATGCTCTATTTCATGGGAGAAAGAAGGAACTGTATCATTATCATTTCCTTGTAAAGGTACATATATTGGAGGAATATCGTTTCCGTTCGGAACAGTCATTGCGTTATATGGAATATTAGAAATGGTTTTTGCTTGAGTTTCATCATAACCGGATTTTACTAAATATGGTACGATTTCATCTCTTTCGGTCAGTATTTCCGGGCGCAGAGCTTTCGGTATGACTTTACCTATAACTCCCGCAATATCTTCTTTGGTCAAATTATTTTTACCGGAGTTTATTTTTTCTGTTAGTGCTTCGCCGGTTTCCGTTGCCAGACGCATTGCTGATTTTCTTGTTGTAATTCCTACCCTTGCTAATCTGTTGCCGAGTTGCACGCCTATATTATTCATATTAGTTGTTCCTTTTAAATAATCTAAAACCGGTAAAAAAAATTTTTGCGTTTTTCATATAAATATATTTGATTTTTACAATGATAAACTCCCTTGCAACACTCAAAAGTTTATAGTATAATTTGTTCGAGAGAGTTAGGGAGGTCTTCCCTTTATTAGTGAAATGAGGAATTGTTATGCAGACTTTAAACAAGAATGAGGGCTTAATTACCCAGATTATCGGTCCGGTTATTGACGTTGAATTTCAACAGGGCGAATTGCCGGAGATATACAATGCACTTAAAATAACCTGTGATGACGGGCATATCGTTATAGCTGAAGTACAGCAAATGCTTGGTTCAAACAGAGTTAGAACCGTTGCAATGTCATCTACTGACGGTTTAAAAAGAGGTATGAAGGTTGAAAATACCGGCGAACCGATAAAAATACCTGTCGGAAAACCGATTTTGGGCAGAATACTTAATGTAATCGGAGAACCTGTTGATAAAATGGGAGATATTCAAGCGGAGACATATCTTCCTATTCACAGAGAATCGCCAAAGCTTGTAGACCAAAACACAAATATAGAAATTCTTGAAACCGGTATTAAAGCTATTGACCTTATTCAACCATACCAAAAAGGTGGTAAAATCGGTCTGTTCGGCGGTGCCGGTGTCGGCAAAACAGTTCTTATTATGGAATTAATTCACAATATTGCATCAGAACACTCCGGTGTTTCTGTATTTGGCGGTGTCGGTGAAAGAACTCGTGAAGGAAATGACCTTTGGAATGAAATGAAGGAATCTGGCGTTATTGATAAAGTTGCCCTTATTTATGGCCAAATGAATGAACCGCCGGGAGCAAGAATGAGAGTTGGGCTTTCTGCTCTTACAGCTGCAGAATATTTCAGAGATTTTTCAAAACAAGACGTATTATTGTTTATTGATAATATATTCAGATTTACTCAAGCAGGTTCTGAAGTTTCGGCACTTCTTGGACGTATGCCGTCAGCCGTTGGTTATCAGCCGACACTGGCTACGGAAATGGGCGAATTGCAGGAAAGAATTACTTCAACAAAAGACGGTTCGATTACCTCGGTTCAGGCAATTTATGTTCCTGCCGATGACTTGACTGATCCGGCGCCTGCAACAACATTCTCACACCTTGATGCATCTACCGTACTTTCAAGACAAATTGCATCTCTGGGAATTTATCCGGCAGTCGATCCGCTGGCATCAAACTCAAGAGTCTTAGACCCGAATATTATCGGAGATGAACATTATAATGTTACAAAGAAAGTATTGGAAATCTTGCAGAAATACAAAGAATTACAAGATATTATCGCAATTCTTGGTATGGATGAGTTGTCTGATGAAGATAAACTGACGGTTAACAGAGCAAGAAAAATTCAGAGATTCTTGTCACAACCGTTCTTCGTTGCAGAACAGTTTTCAGGAATGCCAGGGAAATACGTAAAACTTGAAGACACAATCCGAGGCTTCAAAGAAATTATTGAAGGTAAGCACGACGACCTTCCGGAACAGGCTTTCTATATGGTCGGAACGATTGAAGAAGCAATAGAAAAGGCAAAGACATTAAATTAATAAGGCACTAAGGTTAATATGGAATTAAAAATAATAACGCACGAACGAGTTGTTTTTGAGGGCGAAACCGATGAAATTGTTATTCAGACAAAAACCGGTCAAATGGGTATTTTAAAAGACCGTTTGCCCATAACAACCGTACTTGATATTGGTGTAACAAAAATCAAACAGGGTGAAAGCTATAGATATTTTGCGACGATGGGCGGAGTTTTTCAGTTCAAAGATAATGTTGCTACAATTTTGACTGATGTTTGTGAAGATGGCAGAGATATTGATATTACCCGTGCTAATGCCGCAAAGAATCGTGCAGAAGCACGTTTGGCGGATACTGCTGCTAAGATTGATACACAACGGGCTCAAGCTGCACTAGCAAGAGCTTTGGCAAGATTAAAAGCCGCTTTGGGCAAATAGATTATGAAAAAATATTTAATATCAGCATTTATTTTTACAGTATTAATTACATTATTAACGACTTCGGCAATTGCAGATGATGAAGCTTTTTATACAGCTTTGCAAAGATGCACGCCGTACTCCAGCAGCGGACAGACAACGACTGATGGCGCTGTTGTGAATTTCCAAAGCCGGATTATCGGAAAAGATCAGGACAAATGCATATATGAAGAAAAAGTGAGCTTTTCAGGGATTAATTCGTGCACAAAATGCAGACTATCTCAAAAACAGATTGATGAACTTGTAAATGTTATGAGAGCATATTCTACGGTACAAAGATACTCCGGCGAAACTCCTGATACATCAAGCTTGCAAAATGTATCAAATAATCCGGTTGTAAAAGTCTGGAATAAATACCTTATGGATAGCTCAGTATGCACCGTTGAGTTATCACAATAATTCTGCCTTGCAAAGCCTTTTATATTCTTTATTTAATAGCTCTTTTGAAACATAATTTTCGATTATATCCCAGGGAAGAAGTTCACCGGAATCATAGCCGTTTATTGCTTTATCGGTATTGATATTAAGTGCTTTCTGAGCTTTTTTGAATCCGCTGTTCCCGCCACCGTTAGTATAAACTTCAACCATAAATTTACCCATTTCCGTACTGCCTCTGGATAACACGGTTTGCCAATAATCCCATTTTATGCTGGAAAATTTTGAATTTATGCCAAGTTTTGACAACTCCTTTTGCAAGAACTTTTGTTTTTTTTCAAGCGTTTTCGTATCTTCACGTTTTTCACGCTCAAAAGGTGTTTGCGGTTTCGGAACAAAGCTTGAAAAAGAAAATGTAATGCTGAATCCCTTGTTTTGTTCTTTTAAATTTTTTGCAAGTACGATAAAAGCTTCTATATCTTCCCAATTTTCGGTCGGAATTCCTATCATGGAATAAATTTTCAGTCCCTGAAGTCCATTTTCCCTGCAAATGCGCACAGCTTCAAATATTTGGCTGTCACTCAAATTTTTGTTAATAAACTTACGCAACCGTTCGCTTGCAGCCTCTATTGCAATAGTAGAAGTTTTTTGTCCGCCCTGTACGAGAATTTTAACCAGCTCAGGTGTTATTGAATCCGTACGTAAAGAAGAAATTCCGAGCTCAATATCAATTCCGGAATCCATTTTTGATTTTAAGTAGTTCATTATTTTGTAAAAATCAGGATGTGCACTGATTTGTGCTCCCAGCAATGCGATTTTGTTTGTATTATTTAACCCGTTATCAATAGCTTCAATAATTTTTTCCAGGGTATAGCTTCGAAACGGAAGGTTAAGGTAAGATGCCGTACAGAATGCACATCGGTTCATACATCCACGCTGAAGTTCAATAATAAAAGTGTTTTTAAAATAACTCCTATCGCTTAAAATCGGAGTGTATATGACATTGTCCAATTTCGCCGTAACTTTTTTGACTGCGGGAGTTTTATTCGGGATATAAATCCCGTCGAGTTTTGCCAACTCATTTATGCAATCTTTTCTGCTCTTTTTCTGTTTCAAAATCTCTAAAATATTTATAAATACATCTTCTCCGTCACCGATTATCATAAAATCAAAAATGTCATCATAAGGTCTGGGATTTGTAGTGATAACAGGACCTCCCGCAAAAATCAAAGGAGCTGAATCGGTTCTTTGAGCAGAATAAAAAGGAATACAGTTTTGCTCTAAAATTTTAAAGACACCAAGAAAATCAAAATCATACGATAAAGAAAACGCCACCGCATTTGTATCCTGAAAAGGAAATATGGGAATATCTTCAGAAACTCTTGCCGCATTTATTCCATAAGCTGTATCAGCCGTTTTGTACAACCACATGTAACCCAAAGAAGAAAGCGCAAATTCTTCTTTGGCAGGATATGCCATTACAAAACTATAATATCCGTTTTCTTTATTTGGTGTATAAAGAATTTTGTCCATACTAATTGATACTCTTAATATAAAGTTCTTCTATCAAAACACAGACAGTTGCTGCAACTGCCGGTGCAAAGACCACTCCGATAATACCCAAATATTGGGCAGTGATAAACAAAAACAAATATATTATCAACGGATGAAGATTTAATATTTTGCCGAATATAAGAGGTCTGACCAAATTATTTTCAGCGATTTGTGCAACAGCAAAGACAATGATTACCAGAAGCATTGCAATTGCACCCGACTTAAATGCCGTTAATAAACATATAGCTAATGCTATCGCAGGACCGATTACCGGTATTATATCAAGAACAGCGGTTATTAAACCAAGCAGTATTGCGTATTCAATTCCTGAAAGCAATAATCCCACCGTCATTATTATGCCCACACTGGACATAGTAGCTATTTGTGCAACTACATAACCGCCTATTTTTGCCGATATTGAAGCAATAATATCAGATGCTTTTTCTTTCATATTTTCCGGGAAAAGCAGTAAATATCCACGTTTCACTTTATCTTTATCTGCAAGAAAATAATAGATAATAATTATCGCAGCTATAAAATAAATAAAAGCTTGCGCAAGGTTAATACTTATATTTATTGACTGATTTAGAAATTTTGAAGTCATATCGGTTGCAGATGTCAAAAAATCCGAATAATCCAGATTCGCAAGTTGTGTATGATTCATAAGCGGTGTATTTATCAAAAAAGTTTTAAAAGATTGGGCATAGTGTGGAATATGCAAAATGAATGATTTTACTTCGTGCCCGAGCATACCAAATAAAGGTATAATAAACGCTCCGATAATTCCGAGTGTACATGTAATAACAATACCGGATGCAAAGCTGCGATTAATTTTTTTTGAAAGTTTATCAACAATGGGATTTAGTGAACAAGCAATCACGTAAGATGCAAAAAACAAAATCGCAATATCCTTAATTTTAGTTATAAAAACTAAAAAAAGTATAGCAATTATAAAGAAAATAATATTTTTGGCAGTAATATACTTCTGAAACACATTTTCAAACATTTTATAATCTCCTTATTGTTTTCAGTAATTTTATCATAAAAACTAACCCCTTTATATATTCATTTTATTTATTTAAAATGATAAAATAAAATTATGACAATTCTACTGGAAATAAAGAATCTTTCAATCGAATATAAGGGTATCTCCAAATCCGATTATTCTACACCGGCGGTAGACAATGTTTCCTTTTATGTACAAAAAGGTGAGATATATGCACTTGCAGGTGAATCCGGATGCGGTAAAACATCGATAGCCAAGGCTATAACAAAATTGGTTGCGCCAAAATCAGGTGATATTCTTTATAACGGAAAATCTATCTGTGATATAGGTAAAATTTACCCCCAAAAGGTTCAAATGGTTTTTCAGAACCCATATTCAAGCCTTAATCCAAAAATGAAAATCAAAGATATTCTAAAAGAACCGCTTGATATAAATACTAAATTGTCTAAATCGGAAAAAGAATTGAAAATAGAAGAAATTTTATATGATACCGGGTTACAGACTTCTTGTTTAAATCTTTACCCGCACCAGTTTTCGGGAGGTCAAAGACAAAGAATAGCCATTGCAAGAGCCCTGATATTAACACCGGAACTTTTAATTGCGGATGAGCCGGTGAGCGCACTTGATGCAAGTATTCAGGCACAAATACTTAATTTGCTGAAGGATTTGAAACAAAAGCGGGATTTAACAATTTTGTTTATTTCTCACGATATGAATGTAATAAAGTTTTTGGCTGACCGAATAGGCATAATGCATAACGGCAGACTTATAGAAGAAGATTACGCAGGAACAGTGTTCAGACACCCCAGGGAAGAATATACAAAAATGCTCCTTAATTCCGTACCCGTTTTAAAACATTAAAAAAGAGGATAGCCATAAAGCAGCCATCCCCTTTATTGGACCAATTTTTATTTGTTCATTTGCTGAAGCTTATCACAAGGGTCACAATTTTCTTTCACTTTTTGGCAAGGATCACAAGGCTTTGTTTGTGGCTGAACATTGCAGGGACAGCCTTTTTTCTTCTTGGCGCAAGGGTCGCAGGGCGAAGCATACCCGGTTGAGCATGGGTCACACTTCTTTTCGCACTTGCAATGTCCCCAATTCGCAGGATTCAAATTGGACCAGCAAAAAGCTTCCGCACTTGGAATAGCGCAGGAGATAAGTCCAAATAATGCTAATACGGCTAAAGTTTTTTTCATAATATAACTCCTTTTCTTCTTAAAAATGTTCATTTTAAGATACAACTACATTTTAAAAAATTTTATTGTAAAAACTATCGCCCAGTTAGATACTATATTTGATGATAAAACAATCCTTTTGTGTTATAATTCAAGAAATGAAACTGCTAAATGCCGTTCAAGGCAAAAATTCCAAGCAGATTGACGAACGGAACCGTTCCGAGATAAAATTGAGTAGATGTTTTGGGTCTGTAGCTCAGTAGGATAGAGCGGCGGTTTCCTAAACCGCGTCTGCCGCGAGTTCGACTCTCGCCAGGCCCACCATACTTTTTTCTTTACTAAAAAGAAAAAAGTAGGCAAAAAAGATAAGAATATTTTGGCTTGCAGATGTACCTGCAAGCCTTTTGTTTTATGTAGGGAATCCCGCCACAGGTCAAAGACCTGTTCGAGTTCGAGCGCGAGCGAGCAAGACGCTCTCGCAAAATTAAAGTAAATAGGACTGATTTTCCGTGTCCTATTCTACCTGTTTATTGATAAGTTTTATAATCAAACCTCTTGATTTTTTAGTTTGTAGTTGATAGTATTATAAGAGCCACGGGCCTGTGGCACTCTGCCGAGAGCAAAGTGACTAAATGTCACTTTGAACGAGAGGTAGGTAGCGGGCTCGCGCCGAGCGGTAAGGCAAGCCGAGCGGATAAAATCCGCGAGGTGGAGTCGAGAAAACGGTGTCGGCTTGTCGAAGGACAAGACGAGCAGGTTTTCGAGTGAAGCCGTTACCACGAAATATGATAATTGAATAATGTAAGCCACAAACTAGGGCCTGTGGCGCAGCGGTAGCGCAGAGGACTCATAATCCTTTGGTCGTGGGTTCGAATCCCTCCGGGCCCAAATTTAATAAAAGAGAGCATTTCAGCTCTCTTTTTTAATGTTCATTTTCTGCAAAATTTATCAAATTGTACCAATTTTGTACCAATTAAATATAAATAAATTTATACTTATTGCAAAATTTATAAAAATATAATGATTTAAGTTGATGCATATTGTTAAATTTTTATAAGTTTTATATAATATTTATGAGAGAAAATTATAGGTGTTTTTATGAATGAACAAGATATTAGTAAAACGTTAGCCCTTGTTATAGTAGGGTTTGATGTTATAGGAATAGATAAATTTAAACAAGAAATAGAAAGTAAGTCTATTTTAAAAAGTAAAGGATTCGAAAAAGGGAAAATGGCAGTTGTTCCTGGCCCACCAGGTGTGCCACCATTTCCAATGTCATTTGCAATAACCAATAATCATTTCCTATCTGTAGAATACAACCTTTTAGAAAAAAAATTAATAATAACACAAAAGAACTACAGGGAAGATGATTTCGACTATGATAAGAACATTTTAGATATCTTGAATATAGTTCTTACAATTACACCTGCATCAAGCATTAGGGCTTTTGGAATCAATTACAGTACAGATGTTTTAAAAAATGAAAAGTTAGCTCTGTTTAATAGGAACATAGAAACGCAATTAGGACAAGAATTTTGGGATACAAATATTGGTTTTAAAACAGAACTAGCATTTGAGGATAAAGAAAATAATTGTACATCAGTGTATAGAATTTTTAAGAATGAACAACTTAGTCAAGAAAAAAATGGTAGGTACTATTCTTTTGATGTGAATTTTAATTTTGACTTAAATGAAGATAATAACGCAACTAAAATTATAGAAATTTTCCAAAATAATGATTATTACTATAACTTATACAACAATAAAAAGAGGAATATATTAGATTTATGCCATCAGTAGAAAGAGAAGGGAACGTATATAAGTGTGATTTCCAAAAATCTGGTACCACACACACCGCTTTTTTTGGTGAGTTACTATCTGAATCTATACCCGATAGTAATAGAGACATCGATCAGCAAGTAATGGATGAATTTTTACTTTTTGCTAATGATCAAGAAATTGAAACTGATAATAGTGATGAAATGAGGTGTAATATAAATATGCCAAAATCTATAGAAAAGAATGTTAATGTATTTCTAGGAACTATCGCTGTAACTATTGCCGCTTTAGCAATTGTAATATCAATTGCTGCATGGACTATTGATAAAAGTATAGATGCAGTAAATAGCAATGTAAATTCAAAGTTTGATACAATATCAACAAAAATTGAGGCAATTAATCAACGTCTAGATTACCAAGAGAAATTAAACGAAAAAAACATTCAAGTTAATGTTTTAAATGAATTAAAAAATCAAAAAATTGCAAAATAATCTATGAATTATACCTATATTTCATTTGGCTGTCACTTGGTTTGCTACTCAAATGCAATACTGTAGAGCGTTTGAGTATATTTTGTTTCTGATAAAAAAATTATTTTATATCTTGTATAAAATTGGGTATAATCGTTTATTTACAAGAGTTTTAACAACTTAAACCAAACCAAGCGGTTAAAAAAATTTTTTCAAAAAATACACGACTTCCGGGACTCGCCAGCCCACACGAAACGCAGACTCCTCACAGTACCTATGACATTAAAATATATATTCCGCCTGCGTTACCTCTTTCTTTATCTGTTCAATAAAATTACCATACCGTTTGATATATGCAGTATCGTTTAATTTATTAATTTTTTGATTAATGTATTGATGTAATATTTTTGCGTGTTCTGTCGGTTTATGTTCGCTATATTTTTCTGCTTTTCCCGTACCTATATTACAATCCAACTCCTCAATAATTCTATTAACAAAAAGTACACATACTTCCTTGCTCTCGTTTGGTAATTTGTTTTGTACTTGCTTAATGCATGATTGATATTGTTTTTGCGTAATAACAACATTATTAAATTCTCCACGCTCTAAATAATCTTGTTTATTAATAGGTGATGTTGTCGTAGTAGTAGATAAATCTATATCTTGTCGTAGATTATCTACTACATCATTATCATTATAAATATCATTTTCATTTTCACTATCAATATCATTATCATTATGCATGCGTTCGTATGCGTTCGCATTATTCCACCTTTTATTAGCATTAATCTTATTCTTTTCACATTTTTCATTATATTTTTTCATTGAAAAATCTATTTGTGTTTTTATTCCTTTAAATATGCCATATTCTAAAGAATTTATATTATCAAATTCTAATTCAAGCCCATTAACATGCCTTAATATGTTTTTAAAAACTATACCAGCTTGAAAATTATCTAATTCTAATATGCTTTCAATATGATTTTTATAAAGCAAAAATGTTTCTTTACTTTGTCCCATAATTACCTCTATTTTATTTACAAATATGCTATTTGTAGGTATAATAAAGGCATAAAGTAATACTTTTAGAGCATATTTTATGCTCTTTTTTTATCCTTTATGCAATATTAACCCCTTACGGTCGTAGAATTGTTATTTACCCAGTTTTTATAGGCATTGATGTCAATATAAATTCTTTTACCAATGCGTTTAACTACATTTATAAATCCGTTTTTGTGGCCATAAAAATAATATTGCCTTAGTGCTGCTACCGTAGGATATGGGATATACTCATTAAATTTGCTTAATGGTATCAATTCCGGTAATTCTTTTTGTTGTGAATCTGTTTGTACTAATTGCATAATAAAACCTCCTTTTTGTAATCTTGCATACTGTCTTATACAATATTAAGTTTATTCAAGAAGATTTATATTTATAGATTATAAAAAATAATCAATTTTGGGGTATTAATAATAATCCCATTTCACTTTCATATTCAATTTCTGATAATATTTCTTGTGTTAACCACTTTCGGAAATTCTTCATTGTATATGTTGTACCTTTACAAGTTATTTTATACTGTGGATATGTATTATTAAACATTTCTATACTATTATTTTCGACAATTTTATTTACAAAATTCCCGCTAATTCTGTTTATAGTGTTTAAAACCACTTGCTCAGAGGTTACTAATTCACAAGAAATATCTTTTAGACTTTTACCACCAATAATACAAGTTAAAATATATATTTGATTTGGTTCAAGTTTAAAATCATTTTTTGCCCACCTTTGCCACATACCATTTTTGATTTGTACCATAATTAATGCAATATTTTTGCATTGTTGCAATAATTTATAACTATTACGTAATATGTAGCCTAAATTTTTGGAATCCATATATTTGTATTCATCAATTCCTGATAATTCATTGTGTATACGTTCTATTGTATCGTCAATAATTTCAGTATATTTCCTTGTAAAAGAAATATACGCATCGTTTTGTTTTTTTATTATTTCAATATTATTTGTTTGTTTTTTCATATTTTCTAGTCCACATGCCGGGGGCTTCGCCCATTTATTTTGTACTTACTAAACCTTGAATAATACCAAACCCCTACCCCCCCTATGGGGTTTGGTATTCCACTGTCGTGGAATTATACATATTTCCCTTTAAATTTCCGGCATGGTAAAGTTTTTCGCCAGTTTTAATATCATATTCAAATGATGTATTTATTTTTTGTATAATGAGTTTTTATAGCTTACAGGTATGTGTTTTTTATAAAATTTTGTTATTTTATGTGTATTATATTCAATACTATTAATATTTTTATTGCTTTCAAAGTCGTTGTTATGGTAGTGTAACAACTCATGTATTATGCTATTACATTGTTGATTTAATGGTTTATTAATGTTTAAGACAATGAAATATTCTTCTTTTTTACACACAAGGGCAGCAAATATTTTTTGAGTTGTCAATCTCACTTTGCATATATCTATATTTTCCAAATAATAAGGTAAATTTTTAATAAATGCGTCTTTTTTCATAATTCCTCCTTTACATCAATAGTTGAATTTTGCTAAGTTGTAAGTTATAATAAAAATATAAGGGAACTGATTAAGTTCTCGCGGAGCTTAATCAGCTTGTCACCCCCTTTACATTAACTCGGTAATTAATGTTAACAAAAGTCCTATTATGCGTAGGACTTTTTTAATTACTTCGTCCATGCTTTGCCTCCTTTCTGCCCTATTGTCACCACATAGTTTGTAGACGCTTCGAAGGCTTTTTCAAGGGCTACCCATATATTTAATTTTCAAAGTTCTTTAATTAATGCTTACTTCCTTAAACATTTCCTCATTCATAGCCTCTAGGACTTCCGCTGTATGCCCTTTTGTAAGGTGTGAATATCTTTGTACCATAGCAAGTGTTTTGTGGCCTAAAATAGTCGCTATTTCAAGCAAGCTTGCACCACCTTTAGCAAGAAAACTTGCTGCAGTATGCCTTAAATCGTGAAAGTGAAAATCTCTTATTTTTGCTGCTTTTAGTGCTTTTTCAAACTGCCCTCTTAAATACAGTATTGTTTTACCGTCTTTTGTAGCAAAAATATACTCTGATTTTATGTTTTGCACTTTCCGGAATTGTTTAAGTTCATTATAAACGTTTGAAGTAATCGCAACCCCTCTATCTTCTCCATTTTTCGTGTTTAAGAAGTGGAATTGTTTATGTTGCATGTCTATGTTTTTCCATTTCAAGCCGGTTATTTCACTATATCTTGCACCGGTTGAAAGTGCTATTAAAACGCATAAATACAACTCATACGACTGATTTTTACATTCTTTTAGTAATCTAGCCACTTCTTTATCTTCTAAAAATCGAACACGGCCCCGGGGTTCTTTTTTCTTTACAACCTTTACCATTGGGTTTTCTTCAAGCCAGCCATATTCTTTTACTCCAACACTTAAAACAGTTGATAAAGTTGCCATATACCTATTTACAGTAGCATTGGAACGTGTTTTATTGCTTATTTTTGGACTCATACCCTTACGAGGTATTAAACATTTCTCTTTTGACAAAATATCCCGGTACTCCGTAAGCATAATATTATCAATGGTTGTAAGATAATAAGCACCTATATGAGATTTCCACCACTCTAAGTGCATTTTAAATTTTTCCTGGTCAGATTTTCTTTCCAGTAATTCATGCTCAATATAACGATTAATAAGTTCTGATACAGTATGTTTCACGGTAGAGGCTTCTTTGATGTATTTACCCCTTTTTCTTGGTGTTTCATTATCAGATATCCATTCTCTTGCATCAGTAAGCTTTTTGAATGTTGCTGTAAGTGGTGGGTAGCCTTGTACTCTTATTCTAACCGTATAGTATAAATCACCATTTTTGTGTTTTCTTTTTGTAATTGTTGCCATAAAGTAATACTTTCTATAAAAAATTGTACCAATTTTGTACCACTAAAATTTAAAAAATGGTAAAAATTTATAAAATGATTATAAAATACATTTTTACAAAAGTCAATAATATCAGTATGTTTGCAAGTAATTTTCTTTTTATAAATTTTTAAATTTTATATACACTAAGGGACTCATAATCCTTTGGTCGTGGGTTCTTCCCCTCCATCCCTCGGAGATACTTAATCTCCTCGGGCGGAGTCCTTCTCCGGGCCCAAATTTAATAAAAGAGAGCATTTTAGCTCTCTTGTATTTTTTCAGGACATTTGCTCGGAAGGGGTAAATAATTTTAGTTGGCAAGATAGCTAATTTTAGTAAATTCTAGCGATTTTGTTAGGTCGGAAGTCGGTCGAGTTAAAAAGTCCGGAATGTCCGCTTTGAGTGACAAAAATGTCCACAAAAAGACACTTAAAATGGTAAATATTCGACCCAAATATAGACCGAATCTAAAATACACAAAAGGACAGAATTAGGTAATTTGAAAATTTAATTTCTAAAAATAGGTCGGGCTTAAGCCCGACACATATTTTAATTTTATTTTTGACGGGTTAAAACCCGTCCTATTTACTTGCTACAGTTATTGTTGTCTTGAAAACACAATTTTTGGACACTCTCCGTATTATTATTGTGTATCAAAAGAATACACTCTATCTGCTAAAGAAATTTACTTATTAGCTCATCTGATATTAAACCTTTATCTTTATTATTAATTGATGTCAACTGTTTATCTATAATTTTTATGGCTTTAGCATTTAAATTAAAATCTTCAAGACCAAGCTTGTTTTTTGAACTTATTCGGTAATAAGTACCAAATTGTTTATTCACTAGCATTAATTCTTCGTATGGAAATAAAACGTGCTTTTCTCTTTCTGTTAATCTTTCAAGAAATGTATTGTCATCAAAGAATATATTATACAGCCATCTTTTAAACCTCATGAATTGAACTTTTTTGTAATCTAACTTTTCTCCCTCACATGTTATTTGAAGAACTGTATCTGGATGGCAATCACTTAATATTGTTTTACAGCTAATAAGAGCTTCTTTTGCCTGTGTTTGAACTCTGCAAACTTCATCATTTATTTTATATTTATCTACTAAACCATAATATTTAATTTTGTCAACTTCGGCATTTACTTCTCTTTTTAGAGCCGTGGTTATATTATTATCTACTTTACCTTTAAAATTTGTATTGTAGCTGTTATTTTTGATGGCCTGTACTTGCATTTTATACTCCATAAAATCTTTACCCTTTTATATTAAACCTAATAAAAATATTTTTTGCTAGTTGATTTTCAAAATTCTCAAAATACCTATTCGAAATCCTCAAACCGACTGTTGTTTTACATTTTGTATTTGTATTTTTTT
>Ga0310690_10001164_pt1 | contig 48661 bp, 13 predicted proteins | sample AusTroGonzalo_MG_2_FD_207661 | JGI IMG/M metagenome (GOLD analysis project Ga0310690, IMG submission 207661) | Bovine rumen microbial communities from tropical cattle in Woodstock, Queensland, Australia - Gonzalo_04 (v2) (version 2) | ecosystem: Host-associated > Mammals > Digestive system >... | reverse complement strand
AAAACGACTACGTCAAGAACATTTTCGTAGCAAGCAGCCACACGCTTCTTCTTCTCTTCACTTCCTACGGCAAAGTTTACTGGATCAAAGTCCACCAGCTTCCGGAAGCGGCAAGAAACAGCAGAGGCAAACCGATAATCAACCTCGTCAACATCGAAAAGGACGAAAAAATCGCGGCAGTTCTTCCGATAAAGGATTTCGTTGAAGGCGAATTCATAATGATGGGAACCAGAAACGGAACCGTCAAGAAGACCGACATCATGGAATACAAGACCCAGAGGACGAACGGCAAGAAGGCGATCAAACTCAACGAAGGCGACGAGCTTATCGAAGTCAAAATCACGAAAGGAAACGACGATGTCGTCCTCGCGACCAAGAAAGGCTTAAGCATCCGTTTCAACGAAAACGATGTCAGGGCGATGGGCCGTGTTGCGGCAGGTGTCCGCGGTATCAGGATCAACAGCGACGATGAAGTCGTAACGATGGATGTCATCGAAGAAGGAACCACGCTTCTTTCGATCACCGACAAAGGTATCGGAAAACGCACTCCGGTCGAAGATTACAGGCTTCAGTCGAGAGGCGGAAAAGGTATCATCACCATCAAGACTTCCGAAGAAAACGGTTACGTTGTCGGCGTTCTCAAAGTCAGCCAGAACGACGAGGCTATGCTCATCACTTCGAACGGCCAGGCGATCAGGATCCCGGTCAGCGGAATCAGCGTAATCGGCAGAAATACGAAAGGCGTCCGCCTCTTCAAAGTCGAAAACGGCGAACTCGTTGTTTCAGTTACCAAAATCATCGATCCTGAAGACCTTCAGGCTGAATCAGGCGATATAACGGATCTTATTGATAATCCGAACGAACCTCAGCTTGATGAGCCGGAAGATTCCGACAATTCTGAAGAATAAAAACCTCACCCCTTTCATTCCCCTCTCCAGTGTGGCGAGGGGACGCAAAGACGCCATACTATGACGTCTCTACAGGACGAACGCGATTTTTGTATTTTTTTATTGTGATTATAAATCGGAAACGCAGCGGACATATCCCGAATCGTACATGCCCATACTGCCGCTGGCAAAATCAAAGTAATAGTCGCCGGACGATTTGAGCGGGAACATGTCACCGAATATCGAATAGCCGTCGAAAGAATATCCCGTGCATCTGCCGGTTGAAGGCTCATCTGCTACAAAATCACTTTTGTTCGGACAGACACTCTTTCTGATAAGTTTAGCGATTTCCGATATTTCAGGAACTCTCCAGTTTGAATATCCGCCGTAATTCGCAGAGTTAAGGCTGTCGCAGTAATTCTGAGAATTGGAATAAGTCGTGTAGCCGGAAACTTTCGACCAGAGAAGATCGTAGGCTTCAAACGGGAACTCAAGTTCCGACTCCGTCTCAGGATCGGAAATACTTCTTACACAGTAGACATTCTCTTCTTCGTATTCGTCAGTCAGCGACAGTTGCGAAGCGGTAATAAAATTCAAAGCCGTTAAATAACTTGCTGATTCCTCAGTAAGGACTGTTGAAGTCCAAAGTGTTCTGAGGTCGCCGAAAACAGAGTATTTTCCGGCAGTATCAAGCATACAGTTACCGGCAGGACAGTTTCTGACAAGAGTCATGACTTCTTCCATCGTCGGAACTCTCCAGTTGTTTGATCCTCCTTCGACTTCAAGATTATGGCAGTATGCCGATGCCTCATACCAGTACATTTTAGACCTCGGACCTTCAAACCAGACAAGACCGCTGTCTGAATCTTCATAAGGAAATTCAACAGGATCGGGCAGCGAATCATCCTTTATGCACCTTGATTCATGGGTATAATAATCGCCTGCTGCCTTACGTTCTATAGAACCGTTCCTAAGATTAACAAACCACGCATAATCAGTATCCTCAAGAGAGGTCAAAGTTCCAGTAATGTAAGCTGAATAATCAAAAAGGCTCGACCTGATCATTTTCCCGCCTGTTTCCTCTTCCGGAGAGCACTTTTCCTCATTGAAGCAATCTTCATTTAAGTAGTCGAAGCATTCGTTTGTAACGTGACACTCTCCGCCGGTTTTGAGATTTTCGCTTGAAGAGAGAAGCGTACGGACTTCATCGATCGTCGGTATTCTCCATTTCGATATCCCGCCTTCTCTTAATGAACGGCACTGGATCGCTTTATCCAGCCATGATACCGAACTACCGTAATTGAGGTAGTTGCTCTCTAAGTCTGCAGAAGACCACACATAACCGGTAGCGGCATCTTCGCAGGGTGCGATCCTCGATTCATCGCAGTACGGTATCGTCCTTCCGTCAGGCAGAGGATGGGAACTGCTTCTGACGCAGCGTACAGATATCTCTTCGTAATATTCAGTAACCCGACCGCTTTCCATCTGTACAGCAATAGCATTTTCGGCTCCGCCGTAAGCGACAGCAAAAGTCGATGAGATCAATGTGTCTGAAGTTATTCCCGGGAAAGATGATGCCGGATTAACTTTTGAATAGTCAACAATAGTGATAAGTTCGTTTTTGTTCGGAAGTCTCCAGTCGGTATATCCGGCATATTCAAGGTCATGACAGTAAGCAAGAGCCGATTTCCAGTCTTCGACCTGTTCGGAACCTTTCTGCCAGAGAAGGTTGGACGAAGGATCAAAGACTACCTCCTGACCGCCGATATTTCTAATCTCGTAATCTTCTTCAGGCTTCCGTTTTCCGTATTCTTCACCGCTTACACACGCTATATTATAAACAGCGCTTCCGTATTGCCCGATACCAGCCCAATCAAGAGTACCCCAATCCGCATTATATGCCCAATGCGGATCTGTTTGACTATCATCAGCAGCAAGAGCAGGTTCGGATGCCCAGAAACCCCAGTATCCGAAACGCCCGAAATAGGATTCATCGACAGCCGAAGCAAATCTGTCGTGGTCAGCAATACTCAAAAACTCTTTAACCGTAGGAAGACGCCATTCGTGTCCTCCGTAAGTAAGAGCGGCACATTTGCTCTCAGCAGCTGCATGACGACCGTTTTCATCAAAAAAGACCCATTTCAAGCCGGTGTTTTCGTCAAGTACGAACTCATAGGTTTCGCCCGTTTCTCCGTCCCTGAAAGCACCTTTTCTAATATTTTTGTTATTGCTGTCACCGTTCAGAATATTTCTCAAGCCGGTGCCTGAGCCTTCCGGGTCTTCTTCTACAACAGGCTCAACCGGCTCGCTTCCTTTGCTGTATTTATGCACAACGCACGTTTTGCCCGCGACGAACTGTGCATCCTGACCGTAAAAATCTTCTCCCGGCTTCGGGCAGTCGATAATCGATTCTCCGTCAGAGCAGCGAACCTGACCTGTGCAGAGAACTTTGGAATAAACAGGCGGTTCAGTCGGTTCAGGAACAATATCTTCGTCAACAGCAACGATTTCATCTTCATCTGCAACCGGAGTTTCGTCTTCATCATTTACCACAGGCTCGTCATCGTCAGTTTCGGCAACAGGTTCGTCGTCGTCAGTTTCAACAACAGGCTCGTCGTCGTCAGTTTCGGCAACAGGCTCGTCGTCATCCGTCTCAACCGGTTCTGCCGTATCGGTATCATCGGTATCATCAGTATCATCGGGTTCGACCGGTTCCGCCGCATAAAGCGAGATAAAAGTGTATGCCGTAAAGTGACCTGTCGTCATCATAATCGGATCTCCGGCAGCTGCATTCATTATCGGATCGCCCGCAGCGTTCGACATGATGGGATCTCCGGCAGAGGCAAGCATGATCGGATCACCTGCAGCAGCCATCATTATAGGATCACCTGCAGCAGCATTCATTATCGGGTCACCCGCTGCGTTCAGCATGATCGGATCACCGGCTGCACTCTGCATGATCGGGTCGCCAGCCGCATCTTTACCCGCAAGAACAGCATAAACGCCGTGCTCGTTGTAGCTCCATTCGCCTTTCGATTCGCGGTAAACTGCAGCCGTTACGACCTGATTTTCAAATGATTCGGTCGCAGCCATCCTGATGATGACAGGTTTTTTGAAAACCGTGCCTGAAGGCTCGAATTCTACGACTTTACTTAAAACTTTCTGACCTTCCGTGCCGACATAGCCTTTGGCGTCATAGATCGTCATAGTGATGGTCAGATCTTCATCGAGGGCACCGCCGGGAACTTCGATCGAAACAGAGTCGTTGGAATTTTTGACCGTTCCCCCCTCTTCTGCGGAAATCTCCTGCGTTACCTGTTCTTCATACGCCGGTTTTTCCTCTTTTTTACTGTCTCCGCAGGAAACGACAGCAAAAATCAAAAGGAAAACGCAAGTCAGACTCAAAAAACGTTTCATAAGAACCTCCTATAAAAAAAACCTAAATTTTAAATCTTACAAATCGGCAACGCAGCGGACATATCCGTAAGAATATCTGCTCATCTCTCCGCTGGCAAAATCAAAGTAATAGTCGCTGGACGATTTAAGTCTGAACATATCGCCTAATATCGAATAACCGTCAAACGAGTACCCTGAACATCTGCCGTTTGAAGACTGGCTCGTCAGGAAATCATCCTTGTTCGGGCAGACACTTTTCCTGATAAGCAGGGCGACTTCCGATTTTTCAGGAACTCTCCAGTTATTTTTTCCGCCGTAATTCTCGGCGTTAAGGCTGTTGCAGTAAGCCTGCGAGTCGCTTACGTAATAAGTCCTATCATCGGAAGCCTTGGACCAGAGAAGATCGTAAATTTCAAACGGGAACTCCATTTCCGAAACATTCGCCGGATCGGAAGCACTTCTGACGCAACGGACTTTTTCGTCATCGTATTCAGAATCCCACGACTTTTGTGAAGCGGTCATAAAATCCAATCCCGTAAAATAACTTGTGGATTCATAAGTTAAGACTGTTGAAGTCCAAAGTGTGTTGAGTTCGCCTAAAGCCGAGTATTTTCCGGCAGTATCAGGCTTGCAATCACCTTCCGGGCAGTTTTTGACAAGAGTTTTGACTTCTTCCATCGTCGGAACTCTCCAGTTGTTCGAACCGCCTTCGACAAGATCCTGACAGTATGCCGCAGCTTCATACCAGGATAAGTCGTAGGGCGAGCGTTCCGACCAGACAAGGCCGCTTGCGCTGTCGGTGTAAGGAAATTCCGGATTCGGAAGAGAATCGTCCTTTATACACCTTGAAACCGAATAATTATCAGAGCTGGTTGATGCCCGTTCTGAGAGCGAGCCGTTTGTCAGATCGACAGCCCATGCGTAGTAAACGCCGTCAGACTCATCTGAAATCGTTCCGGATAAAATATATGCACCGTAATCGTAAAGAGAAGACTCAAAACCTCCATTTCCCTCTTCTTCCGTGCACTTTCCTTCGTATTCCTCGTCGAAACATCCGGCGCTGAAATCGCTGCATGCATCGGTTACAGTGCACTCTCCGCCTGTTTTCAGCTTCTCGCTTGCAGTAAGGATCGTGCGGATCTCGTCTATTGTCGGGATTCTCCACTGCGATATGCCGCCGGATTTCGATTCGCGGCACTGAACCGCCTTGTCTTTCCAACTGATCTCCGTCATGAAAAAATCGACCTGAGACCAGACATAATGGGTCGAAGCGTCTTCGCACGGAGCGGAGTGCGATTCATCGCACAGCGGAATTCCCGTGTCGGGCTCTGTATCCGACCTGACGCAGCGGACAAAAGGTCCGTCTTCATCAGCATCGGCGGTACTGATTCCTCCGTCTTCCGTATTGATAGTTAAAGCGCCGTCGGGACCGCCGTAATAGTAGCCGAATGTCGAAGTCCAGAAATAATCGCCTTCGTCTCCCGGGAACATCGAAATCGGCTTCGTCGTTTTTTCATAGTCGACAAGGCTCAGAAACTCGTTTTTGTTCGGAAGCCTCCAGTCGGTATATCCTGCATAGTTCAGGTTCGCGCAGTAAGCCAAAGCCGCCTTCCAATTCAGCTCAGCGGCATAACCTTTCTGCCATACGAGATTCGTTGCGGAATCCTTGACTATTTCGTCTCCCTCTTGCGTAAGGACCGAGAAACTTCCTTCAACCGCTTTGCCGTATTCGTCGCCGCGGACACAGACAAAATAATGCGCGTAACTTGCAGTGTCGTGAGAGAGCGTAGCGTTATCAGTTCCGAAAATCAAATATCTATCCTCATTTTCTGCAACCGGCGTCATTGTCCAGTAGCCGGACCCTTCAAGTTCGCTGAAATGGAAATATCTGAGAGCAGGAGACAATCTGTCGTGGTCGGCAATGCTCAGCCACTCTTTCGCGCTCGGAAGTCTCCAGTCTTCAAAACCGCCGTATTCAAGATCTTCGCAAGCCGTTTTTGCTCTTTCCCAGGTTGCACTCCCGTATACCAGTGCCCATCTGAGACCTGTGCTTTCGTCAACGACCTGAACGTAGGAAGGCGTCAGATCGCCGCCCGTCGGATCATCGCCTTCAGGAGATTCTTCGTCAGCCGGCACAATTTTCGTATACTTATGCGGAACACACGCTTTTCTTCCGGTATAACTGCCGTTCTGACCGTATAAATATTCACCCGGCGCCGGGCAGTCGATAATAGAGCCGTTGCCGTCGCTGCAGTGGACCTGACCCGTGCAGAGAACTTTCGAGTAGATACCGGGTTCGACCGGAGTCGTGTCCTCGTCAACAGGTTCCGGAACATCGGTATCGTCAACCGGTTCGTCGTCATCGTTTTCTGCCGGCTCGTCGTCATCGGTTTCTGCTACCGGTTCATCATCGTCTGTTTCTGCCGGTTCGTCGTCATCGGTTTCTGCAGGCTCGTCATCATCGGTTTCCGCCGCCGGATCAAGCGCAATGAAAGTGAAAGCGGTGAAGTGGCCTGTCGTCATCATGATCGGGTCTCCGGCCGCAGAATTCATAATCGGATCTCCCGCAGCATTCGTCATGATCGGATCCCCTGCCGATGCCAGCATGATCGGGTCTCCTGCAGCTGCCATCATAATCGGATCTCCTGCTGCACTCATCATGATCGGATCTCCCGCTGCACTAAGCATGATCGGATCTCCCGCTGCACTTGTCATGATCGGGTCTCCCGCCGCGTCTCTGCCCTGAAGAACAACATAAGCGCCGTGTCCGCTGTAGCTCCAGTCGCCCTTAGCCTCGCTGAAAACAGCCGCAGTTATAATTTTATCATTGACCTCTTTGAGAGAAGACATCGTTAAGATGAAAGGTTTCTTGAAAATCAGTCCGCTCGGTTCGAACTCGACGACTTTTGTTATCACATCCTTGTCATCCGTTTCCTTGTAATCTTCGGATTCATAAATCCTCATCGTGATCGTAGTGTCGGATTCAAGTGCCCCGGCAGGAATTTCGATCGAAACCGACTCGTCTGAACTTTTTATCGTTCCACCCTCTTCGGCCGGAATTTCCTTCTTTACCTCTTCTTCAAATCCGGGATTTTCCTCACCGTCTTCGATCTCGGAATTCTGATCCCCGTCTTCGATTTCGGGAGTTTCCGTCTTCCCTTTCTTTTTACCGCTGCATGAAACAACGGCAAAAATCACCAGAATCACACAAATCAGACTCAAAACGCGCTTCATAAATACCTCCGTCAAAAAACATTCCGCTATATTATTTGTAAATAACAAATTTTTTCAAGAAAAAACATCTTATTGAAGCAGAGCTTAAAACCCACCAATAAACTGCCATAAATGTTTAAATTTATATTGATGCAACACAATATTTTGCCGTTGCCTGACAATGAAGACCGAAGACGATTTTTCTTGCAAAATTCTATTGTATAAATATACTACTTCGTTTTTTTGAGAGGGTTCATTTCAAGTAGCGGTTGTATTTCTGAACCCGGTCAGGAATGATAATTATAAAAAGATATAAATTTCCGGAGGTTTTTCGATGAGACGTATTTTTTGTTTGATTTTTCTTCTTCCGGCACTTCTTGTGCTCGCTTCATGTGACGAAGAGGTGCTTCAGAATGTTGTAGTCGTCAAGGAGGAGGTCAGTAAGGAGGTTCCTGCTGAAGAGGGAGGAACGGTTACGAGTTCCGACGAATCTGTCAAGATGACGATCCCTTCAGGTGCTCTTGACTCTGATACGAAAATCACGATGACAGTTTACGAAAGTTCCAACTACGATTCCGGAACAGAAGAAGAGATTGTAACGAAAGTTGTCGAGTGCGAGCCGTCCGGCACGGTTTTCAAAAAACCGGTTTTTATCACGCTGACGAGCGCGTCTGACATACAGGACAGAATAATCTCGGCTGCGGTATACAACACTGAAAAAGAGGCCTGGAGCTACAGTCCGACAGGTGCGGCTGTCAAAATCTCAGGTTATGATGCAGCAGGCGACCCGATCATGATGAGCGCGGCAGGAGACCCGATCATGCTTAACGCTGCCGGCGACCCGATTATGATGAGCGCAGCAGGAGACCCGATCATGCTTAGTGCTGCAGGCGATCCGATCATGGTAACGGCGGCAGGCGACCCGATTATGAACGCGGCGGCAGGCGACCCGATCATGATGACGACGGGCCACTTCACGACATACACGTTCATTGCTGTCGGTAAAAAAACAGAGCCGGCAGATTCCGGTGACGAAGGTGAGGAAGATGATGACATTACGGACGAAGAACCTTACGTTCCGGAATGCGGAAACGGCATAGTTGACGAAGGTGAACAGTGCGATAACGGCGAAGAAAACAGCGACGAGCCCGGTCTTTACGGTACGACATGCCGCAAGAACTGCACTTTGGCAAAATGCGGAGACAGCATAAAAGACTCTGACGAAGCATGCGACGACGGAAACACCGCTGACGGCGACTACTGCTCTGCGGACTGCCAGACAGTAACCGGCAGATGCGGTGACGGAGAAGTACAGGCTAACGAAGCGTGCGACGACGGAAATACCGAAGACGGTGACTACTGTTCTTCAGACTGCCGTGAAATCACCGGCTCATGCGGCGACGGAGAAGTACAGGCTAACGAAGAGTGCGACAACGGCGAAAACAGTGAAAATAACGAAAATTACAACGGAAAGACCACATGTGCCTACGGCGAAAAGAGCTGTACGGTCTGCACGGCGGAATGCAAAAAGGCGGCTGGAGAGACCTCTTTCTGCGGCGACGGCGTTATTGATGAAGATCACGAAACATGCGATAAATCGGCAGACAACGGAAAACTGGACTGCGCTTACGGCGAAACAGAATGCGCTGTCTGCACGGCGGAATGTCAGGCTGCAGCGGGTGTAACTTCATACTGCGGCGACGGGAACACCGATCCTTCAAACGGCGAAGCATGCGACAACGCTTCCGGCAACGGCAGAACTGCCTGTGAATACGGCGAAACAAACTGCAATGTCTGCACCGCGAACTGCCAGATCAAAATCGGATCGGTTTCTTTCTGCGGCGACGGCGAGATCGACGAGGCTCACGAAACCTGCGACAACGGTTCAGACAACGGCAGAACGGAATGCGCTTACGGCGAAACAAACTGCACTGTCTGCACGGCAAACTGCCAGACTGCGGCAGGAACAACTTCTTTCTGCGGAGACAGTGTCAAAGACGAATCAAACGGCGAAGCATGCGACAACGGTTCAGACAACGGCAGAACGGCATGCGCTTACGGAGAAACTTCATGCACACTCTGCACGACTTCATGCCAGATCGCGGCCGGTGCGACATCATTCTGCGGCGACGGAGTAAAAGATACATCAAACGGCGAAGCATGTGACAACGGCTCAGACAACGGCAGAACGGCATGCGCTTACGGAGAAACAAACTGCACGCTCTGCACGGCAAACTGCCAGACTGCGGCGGGAACAACTTCTTTCTGCGGCGACGGAACCGTTGACGAAGCCGCCAGTGAAGTCTGCGACGACGGAAATGCGGCTGACGGCGACTACTGTTCTTCCGACTGCCGTGAAATCACCGGCTCGTGCGGTGACGGCATAGTACAGGGCAACGAAGCGTGCGACAACGCGGAACCGGGTATCGGGCCGGAATTCGGCAGCGACACTCCGGGGGAAGGCACCGGCGGATACTGCTCTGAGGACTGCCGCGAAATTACGGGCTCCTGCGGCGACGGAATCATCCAGCGCGAAGACTGTTACGGCTATGAAAACTGCTCAGAGCTCGCAGGAATCAACGAAGCATGCGACAACGGTGAGGAAAACGGCAGAACACATTGTGAGTACGGCGAAGAAGGCTGCACACTCTGCACGACTGAATGTCAGATATTTGAAGGTGCGTCATCCTACTGCGGAGACGGGATCGTTGACAAGTCAAACGGCGAAACCTGCGACAACGGCTCCGACAACGGCAGAACGGCATGTGCTTACGGCGAAACTTCATGCACTCTCTGCTCGGCACAGTGCACCCGGATTCAGGGAACGGTTTCCTACTGCGGCGACGGCAGAGTCGATGCGGAAAACGGCGAAACCTGCGACGACGGCTCGAATCTCAACGGCATTTACGGCCACTGCAATACGACATGTTCCGGCGAGGCTTCACGCTGCGGCGACGGCAACGTTGACAGTGCAAACGGCGAAACCTGCGATGACGGCGAACTTAACGGAACATATAACCACTGCAACACGACCTGCAACGGAAGAGCTGCTTACTGCGGTGACGGCAGAATCGACGAAGGAAACGAAACCTGCGACAATGGCGTTGACAACGGCAGAACGGCATGCGCTTACGGCGAGACAAACTGCACGGTCTGCACGACTGAATGTCAGGAAAATCAAGGTGTTGTGTCACGCTGCGGCGACGGAATAGTAGACAGTGCAAACGGCGAACAGTGCGATAACGGCGAAAGCAACGGAGCAACAAACTGCGCTTACGGCGAAACAAACTGCACACTCTGTTCTACTGCATGCCGGAATGTTTCAGGCGCAGTTTCCTACTGCGGCGACGGCAGAGTTGATGCTGAAAATAACGAAACCTGTGACGACGGCGCAAATCTCAACGGCACTTACGGCCACTGCAACGCAACCTGCAGCGGCAGAGCAACTTACTGCGGTGACGGAAATATCGACAGTGCAAACGGCGAAACATGCGACGACGGTGAACTTAACGGTACCTACAGCCACTGCAACGCAACCTGCAACGGCGATGCTTCCTATTGCGGCGACGGCGTTGTTGACAGTGCAAACGGCGAAGTCTGCGACCATGGCTTCGGCAACGGCGCAACCGATTGTCTCTACGGCGAAACAAGCTGTGCACTCTGCTCGACGGAATGTCAGCCTGTTACCGGTGAAACATCGTTCTGCGGCGATGAAACAATAGATGGCGCAAACGGCGAACAGTGCGATGGCGGCGAACTCAACGGCCAGACAAATTGCGAATACGGCGAAACTTCGTGCATACTCTGCTCAGCAGCCTGTCAGAATGTCAATGGTGCAGTTTCCTACTGCGGCGACGGCAGGATCGATGCTGAAAACGGCGAAACCTGCGACGACGGCTCGAATCTGAACGGAACTTACGGCCACTGCAATGCAACCTGCAACGGTGATGCTGCTCACTGCGGCGACGGCAACGTTGACAGTGCAAACGGTGAAACCTGTGATGACGGCGAACTTAACGGAACCTACAGCCACTGCAACGCAACCTGCAACGGCAGAGCTGCTCACTGCGGCGACGGAAATATCGATGAAGGCAACGAAATCTGCGACAACGGTTCAGACAACGGTGAAACGAAATGCGCTTACGGCGCAACCGAATGTCAGGTCTGCACGACTGACTGTCAGCCGGTTGCAGGCGCAACTTCCTACTGCGGCGACGGCGAGACGGATGAAGCTCACGAAGCATGTGACAGCGGCGAACTCAACGGCCAGACGAATTGTGCTTACAACGAAACCGAGTGTCAGCGCTGCTCTGAAACTTGTCAGCTGGTAGCCGGAACAACTTCCTACTGCGGTGACGGCAGAGTCGATGAAGATCACGAAGCATGCGACAACGGCGCATCTAACGGCGAAACCAAATGTGCTTACGGCGCAGGCGAATGTCTGGTCTGCACGACTGAGTGCCAGCCGGTTACAGGCGAAACTTCCTACTGCGGCGACGGCGAAAGAGACGAAGAACACGAAGCATGCGACAACGGCGAACTCAACGGCGCGACAAATTGCGTTTACGGCGAAACTTCGTGCACACTCTGCTCAGAAACCTGTCAGAATGTTAAAGGCGCAGTTTCCTACTGCGGCGACGGCAGGATCGATGCTGAAAACGGCGAAACCTGTGACGACGGCTCAAATCTGAACGGAACCTACGGCCACTGCAATGCAACCTGCAACGGCGAGGCTGCTCACTGCGGCGACGGAACAACCGACACTGCAAACGGCGAAACCTGCGATGACGGCGAACTCAACGGAACCTACAGCCACTGCAACGCAACCTGCAACGGCAGAGCTGCTCACTGCGGCGACGGAAATATTGATGAAGGTAATGAAACCTGTGACGACGGTGCCGACAACGGCAGAACAAACTGCGCTTACGGTGATCACGAATGCACACTTTGCACGACTGACTGTCAGCCTGTTGCTGGCGCAACTTCCTACTGCGGCGACGGCGAGACGGACGAAGCTCACGAAGCATGTGACAACGGTGAACTCAATGGTATAACAGAGTGCGCTTACAACGAAACCGAATGTCAGCGCTGCTCTGAAACTTGTCAGTTGGTAGCCGGAACAACTTCCTACTGCGGTGACGGCAGAATTGATGAAGAACACGAAGCATGCGACAACGGTTCTGCAAACGGCGAAACCAAGTGTGCTTACGGCACAACTGAGTGTCAGGTCTGCACGACTCAGTGCCAGCCGGTTACAGGCGAAACTTCCTACTGCGGCGACGGTGAAAGAGACGAAGATCACGAAGCATGCGACAGAGGCGAACTCAACGGCCAGACAAATTGCGTTTACGGTGAAACTTCATGCACACTCTGCTCAGAAACCTGTCAGAATGTCAAGGGTGCGGTTTCCTACTGCGGCGACGGCAGAATTGATGCTGAAAACGGTGAAACCTGTGACGACGGCTCAAATCTGAACGGAACTTACGGCCACTGCAATGCAACCTGCGACGGTGAGGCGGCTCACTGCGGCGACGGAACAATAGATGTTGCAAACGGTGAAACCTGCGATGACGGCGAACTCAACGGCACTTACGATAAATGCAATGCAACCTGCAACGGCAGAGCGGCTCACTGCGGCGACGGCAACGTTGACGGCGAAAACGACGAAGAGTGCGACAACGGAGAAGCAAACGGTGAAACGAAGTGTGCTTACGGCGAAACCGAATGCACACTCTGCACGACTGAATGCCGGACGGCGGCAGGCAATACATCTTTCTGCGGCGACGAAAGGGTTGATACTGCAAACGGCGAGCAGTGCGACAGCGGCGAAGAAAACGGCGAAACAAGCTGTATTTACGGCGAAGAAAGCTGCACACTCTGCTCCGAAACCTGTCAGAATGTTCAGGGCTCTGTTTCCTACTGCGGCGACGGCATAGTTGACGGCGGAAACAACGAAACCTGTGACGACGGCGCGATTCTGAACGGCAGATACGGCCACTGCAATGCAAACTGCGACGGAGCGGCTTCACGCTGCGGCGACGGCATTCTTGACAGTGACAGCGGCGAACAGTGCGATGACGGCGAACTCAACGGAACTTACGGCAAATGCAACGCAACATGCAGCGGCAGATCGCCTTTCTGCGGTGACGGCAACATTGATACCGAAAACGGCGAAGTCTGCGACAACGGCACGTCTAACGGCGCAACTGACTGCGCTTACGGCGATCACGAATGCACACTTTGCTCAACTCAGTGCCAGCCGGTTCAGGGCGAGACATCGTTCTGCGGCGACAGCACGATCGATACTGCAAACGGCGAGCAGTGCGATAACGGAGAACTCAACGGTCAGACAAACTGCGCTTACGGCGAAGAAAGCTGCACGCTCTGCTCCGAAACCTGCCAGAATGTTGCCGGTGCAGTTTCCTACTGCGGTGACGGCAGAGTTGACGCTGAAAACAACGAAACCTGCGACGATGGCGCAAATCTCAACGGCACTTACGGCCACTGCAACGCGACATGTTCGGGCGAGGCGGCTCACTGCGGAGACGGAAATATAGACAGCGCAAACGGCGAAACCTGCGACGACGGAGAACTCAACGGCTCTTACGGTAAATGCAACGCAACCTGCAACGGCAGATCGCCTTTCTGCGGTGACGGAAACATCGATGAAGGTCACGAAACATGCGACAACGGCGCTGAGAACGGCAGAACGGCATGCGCTTACGGCGAACACGAATGCACTCTCTGCTCGGCGGAATGTCAGTCTGTTCAGGGCACAGTTTCCTACTGCGGCGATAATAATATAGATGAAGCAAACAATGAGGCATGCGACAGCGGCGAACTCAACGGCCGGACGAAGTGCGCTTACGGCGAAGAAAGCTGCACTCTCTGCTCTGCAACCTGCCAGCCGTTATCCGGCGAAACCTCTTTCTGCGGCGACGGCAGAGTTGACGAAACCAACAACGAAACCTGCGACGAAGGCGCAAATCTGAACGGAACCTACGGTCACTGCAATGCAGCATGCAGCGGCTTGGCTGCTCACTGCGGCGACGGTAACGTTGACACTGAAAACAACGAAACCTGCGACGAAGGCGAAGCAAACGGAACATACAGCCACTGCAACGCAACATGCAGCGGCCTGGCGGCTCACTGCGGCGACGGAAATATCGATGAAGGTAACGAAACCTGTGACAACGGCGCAGAAAACGGCGCGACGGACTGCGCTTACGGCGAACACGGGTGCACACTCTGCTCGACCCAGTGCCAGCCGGTTCAGGGCGCAACTTCCTACTGCGGCGACGGCACGAGAGACGAAGCTCACGAAGCATGCGATAACGGTGAACTCAACGGTGCAGCGAACTGCGCTTACGGCGAAACGGAATGCACAGTCTGCACGGCTCAGTGCATTGAAATTCCTGGCGCAGCCTCCTACTGCGGTGACGGCAGAGTTGACACTGAAAACAATGAAACCTGCGACGAAGGCTCTCTCAACGGCACTTACGGTCACTGCAATGCAACCTGCAACGGCGAAGCTGCTCACTGCGGCGACGGAAATATCGACAGTGCAAACGGCGAAACCTGCGATGACGGCGAGCTCAACGGAACTTACGGCAAATGCAACGAAACATGCAGCAGTCTCGCAGCTCACTGCGGTGACGGAAATATCGATGAAGCTCACGAAGCATGCGATAACGGCGAACTCAACGGTGAAACGAAGTGCGCTTACGGCGAGCACGAGTGCACGGTCTGCACTACTGAATGTCAGCCGGCGGCAGGCACAGTTTCTTACTGCGGCGACAGTAATGTAGATGAAACCAAGGGCGAAGCATGCGACAGAGGCTCTCTCAACGGTGAGACGAACTGTGCTTACAACGAAACCGAGTGTACGGTATGCACGGCTCAGTGCCGCGAAATCCAGGGTGCGGTTTCATTCTGCGGCGACAGCACGGTCGATGCTGCAAACGAAGAAGAGTGCGACAAAGGCTTCGGCAACGGCATTGCAGAGTGCGCTTACGGTCAGACTTCATGCATAGTCTGCACGGAACAGTGCAAGAATGATACAGGCGTAACTTCCTACTGCGGCGACAGCACGGTCGATACGTCTAACGGCGAGCAGTGCGATAACGGCGAAGAAAACGGCACGTCCAAATGTGCTTACGGCGAGACTTCATGCCTTGTCTGCTCGGCTCAGTGCAGAGAGGTCGCAGGTGCAGTTTCCTACTGCGGAGACGGCATAATTGACGAAGAAAACAACGAAACCTGCGATGACGGCGCAAATCTCAACGGAACCTACGGCCACTGCAACGCAACCTGCTCGGGCGAGGCTTCACACTGCGGCGACGGAACGGTTGATACTGAAAACGGCGAAACCTGCGATGACGGCGAGCTCAACGGCACTTACGGCAAATGCAACGCAACGTGCAGCGGTCTTGCGGCTCACTGCGGCGACGGAACAGTTGACACCGGAAACGACGAAGAGTGCGACAAAGGCGCGGCAAACGGCGAAACCAAATGTGCTTACGGTGCAACAGAATGTCAGGTCTGCACGGCTCAGTGTCAGCTGGTTACAGGCGAGACATCCTACTGCGGTGACAATAGTGTAGATGAAGCCAACAACGAAGCATGCGACAGGGGCGAACTCAACGGTCAGACAAACTGTGCTTACAACGAAACCGAGTGCACGGTCTGCACGGCTCAGTGCCGCGAAATTCCGGGCACAACCTCTTACTGCGGCGACGGCGTAATAGATGAAGCTCACAATGAAATCTGCGACAGAGGCTTTGCAAACGGCTTAACAGACTGTGTTTACGGCGAAGAAGAGTGCACGATCTGCACTGCTGATTGTCACGAAGACGACGGCGAGCCCTCTTACTGCGGCGACAGCGCAGTTGACGCGGCAAACGGCGAACAGTGCGATGACGGCGAAGGCAACGGCGAAACGGACTGCGAATACGGCGAGACTTCATGCACGGTCTGCACGGAAGAGTGCCGCATCTCTCAGGGCGCAGTTTCCTACTGCGGCGACGGCGTTGTTGACGAAGACAACGGCGAAGAGTGCGACGAAGGATCGAATCTCAACGGTACCTACGGCCACTGCAACGCAACCTGCGACGGTCCGGCTTCACACTGCGGCGACGGCACGATCGATGCTGCAAACGGCGAAGACTGTGACAACGGCGACGACAACGGTGCAACAGAATGCGAATACGGCGAGACTTCATGCACACTCTGCACCGAACAGTGCCGCGAAATCAGCGGAACAACCTCCTACTGCGGTGACGGCGTTCTTGACGAAGACAACGAAGAACTCTGCGACAACGGTGCTGCTAACGGCGCAACCGAATGTGCTTACGGCGCAACCGAATGTGAGGTCTGCACGAGTGGATGTCAGCCGGTTAACGGCGAGACCTCTTACTGCGGCGACAGAACGGTTGATACTGCAAACGGCGAAGAGTGCGATAACGGTGAACTCAACGGTATGACCGAATGCACTTACGGCGAAACAAGCTGCACACTCTGCACCGAACAGTGCCGCGAAATCAGCGGAACAACTTCCTACTGCGGTGACGGCAGAATTGACGAAGCAAACGATGAAGTCTGCGACGACGGAAATGCCGCAGACGGCGACTACTGTTCTTCCGACTGCCGTGGAATCACAGGTTCCTGCGGTGACGGCATAGTCCAGAGCAACGAAGTCTGCGACAAGGCTGAACCCGAAGCCGGTGGAGGCGAAGGTATAGGCAGCAGATGTTCCGAGGACTGCTCCGAGATCCTGAGTGTAAACAGCGGTACAACTGTGATCTGCACGGGTCAGACGAGATGCGCTGACGCGGAAGGCTCTATCATTGACTGTCCGCTTGAAGGCGAAGAGCTTTACGGCCAGGATGCGCACTACACCGCAAGAGGGTCCTGCATCCCGCAGTCTTACGAAAAAGTCACGGTCGGCGACTACGAAGTCGTTGACGATCTCAATACAGGTTTGAGATGGTATATCGCTCCGACCGGCGGAACATGGGAGAACGCAGTCACTTACTGCGGAAATCTTGATATGTCCGACGGCCGCTCATGGAGACTTCCGACCGCAAAAGAGCTTATTACGATCCTTGACGGCGATGCCAACTATCCGGCTCTCCGCACGGCTTACTTCACGGTTCACGAATCCTACAACGCATACTGGTCAAGTACATATTTCGCTAACAACAAGACCGGAAGCGACGAAGTTCTCATCATGGATGTCGGCTACGGCAAGCTGCAGTATGAAGCTGAAGGAAAAGAGGGATTCAACTCGTTTGCATGCGTAAGCGGCGACGAATACGGAGCGGCAGGCACATTTACGACAAGCACGGTTTCCGATGTCAGTGTCGTCACCGATTCTGCGACAAACCTTATGTGGCAGCCCGAAGCCAGCACCAGCAGAACGTGGACAGAGGCTATTGAATACTGTGAAAACCTTGAATATGCAGGTTTCGACGACTGGAGAGTTCCGAACAGAAACGAGCTCGCGACCCTGCTTGACCATAGTCTGATCGCTCAGACCGGCCTGGCTTCATCGTTCCCGAATATCGGCGGCTCCAACTTCTGGACTTCGACCTATGCTCCGACTTACGGCGGCACGTACGGTGCCTTCATAATCGAAATGATGGGCGGAACGATGATGGGATCGCTTGAAATCGAGCAGAACTACAGGGCTTCGGTTCTTTGCGTCCGAAGCGGAGAACTTGAGGAATATCAGTCAGTTATTACCTGCAATGAAACAGGTTTTGCACCGTGTCGGGATGAAGGGACAGGCATAGTCTGGTCGCCGAATATCAACACTAACTACTACTCAGCTGGTGTTGCTCAAATCGCGCAGATGTGCCGTGAATCGACCAATGGCGGTATTTCGCAGTGGAGAGCTCCGACGATCAACGAACTCCGCACGATTCTCAGAAACAGCGACAACCTTTACACGGGCGGAGCATGCAATGTCACCAATGAGTGCAACTACAGCGGCAGCGAAGTATGCTACGATTCCGAAATCTGCGAGACAGGCGAAAAATTCGAGTCGATTTTCCACGATGCCACATTCATTTCTTCGGGAACTCCTACCGAGGAATGGAACGGCGAGGAATTCAGCCCTGTATGGTTCGTCAACTTCGGTAGCGGTGCAATCGAATCCTACGACAACTACGACCTCTATCCGCTGCCTGCGATCCGCTGCGTAAAGGACGAATCACTTCCGGATATTCAGTTCCCGTATACGGACACCGAAAGCGGCCTTGTCTGGTCGTCACTCTCAAGAGAGGAATTTCTTAAGACGGGTGCCGACGATTACTGCGGCAGCCTTAATGAAGGCGGCTACAGTGACTGGAGAGTTCCGACAATGGAAGAACTTGCAACTCTCGTCAGAAACTGCCCTGACGGCGAATGCGAGCCAAATATTTACGGCGCATATTCAATTTTCGCTGATGTTTCAACGCTCTGGTCTTCGACTGTTACGCAGACTCAGATGCAGACTAATGTCGAAAATTACTACAATGTCATGAATTTCATGACAGCTTCGCAGATGGAGCTTTCATCCGAGGAAATCCAGACCTATTACACGAAAGTCCGCTGCGTCAAATGCCTTGACGGTTACTTCTGGAACGGCGATGAATGCCAGCTTCAGCTGACTCTCGGCAATATCTGTACCAATCTGACAAAATGCTACAACACCAACGGCGATGAAATCACCTGCCCGGCAGAAGGCGAAGATTTCTACGGTCAGGATGCTCAGTATGCCGCTCTCGGAAAATGCACTCCGCAGAGCTTCACAGTCAGGACAATTGCAGGTGACAACCTCATCGTTGACAACAATACCGGCTTGCAGTGGCAGCAGGCATTTTCGGAAGATACTTTCTCCTGGGATAACGCTCGCACTCACTGCGAAAACCTGACTTACGGCGGATATTCCGACTGGAGACTTCCGAGCTCTCTTGAAATCCAGACTATTTCAGACCAAAGCAGATCCTATCCCGGCTTTGACACGACCTATTTCACGAATATCACGAACTCCGATTCTTCCAGATTCTGGACATCGCAGGAAAGAAAAGCTGATACCACCAAAGCATATTTTGCGCGTTATTTAGACGCTATGTCCTCTTATACAGCAAAAACGACAGAATATAATGTAATGTGTGTCCGCGGAGAAGAGCTTCCGAGTGCTTCATTTACGACTCAGACGATAAGCGGGGCAGATGTAGTTACAGATTCAACAACCGGTCTAATGTGGCAGAAAACTTATGAAACAAATACAACTTGGCAGGAGGCTCTTTCATACTGCGAAAACCTTGAATATGCGGGTTACTCCGACTGGAGACTTCCGAACCGTCATGAGTCCGAAATGCTGCTCAACTACAACAAAACAGCAGCACCTTATTCAGATTTTCCGGATATGCCGGGTAACTATTTCTGGTCTTCCACTACTTTATCAGAGTATAAAAGTTTCGCACGGTACGTGAATTTCGAAGACGGCTACGTGAGCAACTACGTCAAGACTCACGATGACGGCTATGTCCGCTGTGTCCGCACCGATCCGTGCGCTTCCAACCCGTGCTATGGAATGGAAAATTCAGACGGGCAGTGTTCGGCAGGAGAGCAGGGCGGATACAGCTGCGGCTGCACAGGAAATCACTCATGGAACGGTCAGGCATGTGTCGAAACCTTGCAGCAGCTCCCCGAATGCAGCGAAGGCACAACGCCGTGTCTCGATACGGCAACTGAACTTGCATGGTCTTCGAAATCGGCGGAGATCGAGTGGGAAGACGCTCTTTCCTACTGCGAAAACCTTGAAGAAGGCGGTTATACAGACTGGAGACTGCCGAATATTGATGAACTGAGAACGATTATCCGTAACTGCACAGGAGTTCAGACCGGAGGTGCATGCCCGGCATCAGAACCTGATTATTTGTCGGAATATGATACTGACGAAGCATGTTTGTGTGACGAATCCATGAGCAGCATATTCAGTGACGAAGAAGAAGAGACTGGACTCTGGTCTTCCTCTGTTGTATCAGATGATACGGACTTCATCTGGTTCATCGATTTCTACAATAAAGATCTAGGTTATGTGCTCTGGAACTCGGTCGCTGAAGCACGCTGCGTCAGATCGGATAATCCGCCGGCAGGGCTGGAACCCAGGCAGGCAGAGTGCACCGGTCTTCCTGCACGTGCCGTGTGGAACAACACCGGAACAGTCACCCAGACGTGGCACCTCAGGGAGAGAGAGTGGCTTCCGTCGTCAGAGGGTTCCTATAATGAAGAGGCAAGCAGTGAAGAATGCCGCTTCAAATGCATTGACGGCTACACCTGGAGCGGAAGAAGCTGCGTTGTCATAACTCCTTACACCGATCCGGAAACAAGTCTGACATGGTCGGCAGAGTCGGATAGCAATATAGCTTGGGAGAATGCCGCTTCATACTGCGAAGACCTTGAAGAAGGCGGTTACACCGACTGGAGACTTCCGACTGTCGACGAACTGAGAACGATTATCCAGAACTGTGAAAAAACTCAGCCTGGCGGTGCATGCGCGATATCCGACCCCGATCATTTGTCATCAGAAGATTATGTATATGATGACTGCCGCTGCACCGAAGAATATCCGGAAGGTTACAGCAAACTCGGTTATGGCGATCAATACGGAATGCTCTGGTCTTCCTCCGGTAATTCCTATAATAATAATTACGCCTGGGCTGTGTCTTTCACCGATGGCACTGTTTTCGACAGCTTGAAGGTCAACAACTTGAGAGTCCGCTGCGTAAGGTAGAGGCCGCGGCTGCGTTTTTGACCTCACCCCTTTTTTCCCCTCTCCATTGTGGCGAGGGGAATTTCTTCTCTCTTATTCCCCAAAAAAAATTGAATGAAATCCGTTGTTTTGCTGTAGAGACGTGACCTGACACGTCTCATTTATGGGAATTACGGTTCTTTTTTTGAGACGTTTCAGGAAACGTCTCTACGGATCATTGCCGCAATGGAAAGGGGAACAAAAGGGGTGAGGTCGGAAATGCGGTCACATTTCCGCCAGATATTCGCTGATCTGCCGTTTTTCCTTGTCGATCACAAGTGAAACGGCGACTTTTTTGCGCGGATCCGATGCAAATTCATCGGCGTAGCCGCGCGATTTTATCTGTTCCATTCCTTCAGCCGCCGTATGAGGCGCCATTTTGTATTCAAAAATATAAATCGTATCTTCGGTTTTGATGACAGCGTCGGCACGGCCTTTGTATGACGAAAGTTCACTCGTGATGTTGGCCGCCAGAACCCTTAACATCACATAAATCAGTGAAGAAAAATAATTCTCGTGGTCTTCCGGAATTATCTGATACGGAATTGAAGCAAGAAGTGAATTTGTGATTAAAACAAATTTGTCGATGTCACCTGCATTCAGGGCATCCATCATAAAATCATCATTATCCGAATATTTCATGTCGGAAAAGTTATAAAGCAGATATGCGGCAAACGACTGTCTGACCTCCTCGTTCGGGTAATCAAGAACATATTTTCCGTTTCTATTGCCTGTAATGGTGAGATAGCCGGTCTGGAACATCAGAGCTTTCAAGTTTATTTTTGTCACATCAAAATTGTTAAGATCAAGCTCTGAAATTGCAGTATTTTCAAGCTCTTTTATATCAACAGAGTGTTCACGGATAAAGTCTGCCAGAAGTTTGGGAAGGCCGCTTTCAAACCAGTAGTTTCTGAACTCTTTTTTGCTGAAAAAATTGAGAATCGAAAAGGGATTGTAGATGTGCGTCTTTCCGTCGAATTTATATCCGTCATACCAGAATCTGATTTTTTCATCGAGTTCGTCACGTGAAATTTCAAGTTCTTCACAAGCAGCATCTTTGTATTCGCTGAAATATTCGTTCAAATCATCTTTCGTGAATCCGCAGATGGCAGCAAAATTCTTGTCCATAGAAATGTCTGCCAGATTGTTGAGTTCGGAGAAAATGGAAAGTTTTGAAAAACGGGAAATTCCGGTGATAAGCACGAATCTCAGCATTTCGCTGCAACCCTTGATTGCGCCGTAGAAATTGCGCAAAATCTCCCTGTTTTCCTCTGCCTTTTGAATATCATTGATTGAATCGACGATGGGTTTGTCGTATTCGTCAATCAGAAGGACTACTCTTTCGCCTGTGTTGTCATGCAAAAATTTCATTAAATTTATAAAACGCTCTTTCAGCGACCCTCCCGGTAATTCAACTTTGTATTTTTTTGCATTTTCCTGAAGAGCGAATTCAAGAGCATCTTCCAACATTCTTCTATCGAAATCCATTCGTGTAAAATCAATTTTGATTACCGGGACTTCCTTCCAATCAAAATTGTTTTCAATCCAAAGACCTTTGAAAAGTTCCTTTTTTCCTTCAAACAAATTTTTAAGTGTTGAAATTAACAGCGATTTTCCGAATCTGCGGGGTCGTGACAAAAACACGTATTTTGAAGTGTGCAACAAATCGGAAATTATTTTCGTTTTGTCGGCATAAACCGCATCCATTTCAACAAGTCCGGCGAAATCCTGTTCGCCGATAGGCAACATTCTCAACATTGAACAACCCTCCAAACCTCACAACTCCTCCCCTAAGTTAGGGGAGGTGCCCTTTAGGGCGGTGGAGTGTGTTGCATTTTGGTTCTGACACACGCCCCCGTCGCTTAGCGCCACCCCCGCTAACTTAGCGGGGGAATAAAACCGCCGTATTATATTCAATTTTTCGGAAAAATCCATGGGTTTTTGGGGAAATGAGACGTTTCAGGAAACGTCTCTACGTCCCCTCGCCACAATGGAGAGGGGAACAAAAGGGGTGAGGTCGGAAATGCGGCCTCCAGGACTCTACCTCACACAACGAACATAGCTGTAGTTAGTCTTACCGCTGCTGCTGATCACGTATCCGCGGTTAAAATCCACGCCCCACGCGTTTGTATCGTGGACATCTGTAGAGGAAGACCAGAAATATTCACTCGGCATATCGGGAAAATATGAATATGGGGCTTCAGATTTTTCATAATTTACCAAAGATGCAAGCTCATTTTTATTCGGAAGTCTCCAGTCGTAATAGCCCGCATAAGTAGAATCTTCGCAGTATGAAAGTGCCTCCTGCCATGTTTTTTCTTCATAAGTTTTCTGCCACATCAGACCTGTCGCCGAATCTGTAACAACAACGGAACCGCTTATCGTCTCAGTCATAAAATTAGCAGATGTCGCCGGCTGTATTTCGTTCCCGCTGACACAAAGAACCTTATAAGTTTTGGTTTTCGAGTATGCACTTGCAGCAGAAACGAAATAGTATCCATAATAAGGATAAAATGAATAAGCATAACTTGTATTGCCTTTGTATTCTGCAGATGTCCAGAACCAAACACTGCTGTCTGTCGGCATATTCGTGAAATTGGAATTCGTTGCAGGACCGTATGTGCTGTTGTCAACAATTGTCATAAACTCAAGCGGATTCGGAACTCGCCAGTTGTTTTTGCCACCGTAATTCGAGCTGTTCAGATCATTGCAGTGGTTTGGTGCATCATCCCAAGTGTATTTGTTTTCAGACGGCGACTCTTCCCAAACAAGACCGGTGTTGTTATCGATGACTGTTCCTGCCTGAGCACCGGTTCCAGCAGTGAAACTCTGCGGAGTGCATGTGCTCGTGTGCTGCGCATCCTGACCATAGAAATCCTCGCCTTCAGCCTGGCAGGTGATTGACGATGATGCGTTGTAACAGCTTGTCTGATTAGTGCAGATATTGCCGAGAGTCAGAGGAGTTGCACATTCCGAGCCGTTCCAAATATAACCGGAAACACAGCCGCAGACATATCCGCCCTGCTCTCCTGCCGAACACTGCTCATCGGAATTTGCTATTCCCTGACACGGGTTGTTTTCACAGGGATCGTATTCTCTGACACAACGGACATGGTAGTAGCTGATCTTACCGCTGTAGGCCAGATACCCGTAGATGAAACCAATATTCCAAGCGCTATTGGAATCATCGGACTGAATAGAGGAAGACCAAAGAAGCCCGTATTCATCGCTAAAACCGAGTTTGTTGTAACGGCCGAGATATTCTTCTCCGCAATAACAGTCTTCCCCTACCCAGTCTTCGGATGACAAAGAATTGGGGTCTGATATCGCGCAGGCACCGCCAGGCTCGTTTTTCCCGCAGTTCTGGACTATCGTTCTGAGTTCGTCGATGGTCGGCAGTCTCCAGTCGGTATAACCGGCTTCTTCAAGGTTTTCACAGTAGGAAACGGCGTCGTCCCAAATCATTTCTTCAGCCGACTCTGCCGACCATGTCAAGTCGGTTGCCGGATCGTTGTATGGAGTTATGACAACGCAGCTTCTTCCGCTCCAGGTGTAGCCTTCATCGCAGCCGCAGGTGAAAACTCCTCTGCTGCTTGTGCAGTCTCCGTTTGAATTTTCAATTTCTTCGCACGGGCTATTTTCGCATGCATCAGCAAAAGCGACGCAGCGGGCATAGAGATTCGAAGCTGGAACTGCTCTATCTCCTGTGTAGTAGTACAAGATGTCGTCATTTTCGATCAGATAGCCGAGTCCGCCGGTGAAGAAATCGACTGTCTCGGAGTATTGATCATAGTACATTGAAGAAGAAACCAGAATTTCGCTGTCGTCAAAAACAGTTGAACGGCTGCTTGAAAAACTTATTTCCTCGCAACCTTCAAAGTCGCCTTCTCCGCGGAGCAGTTTCGCACGGCCCGATTCGCAATCAAGGATAGTTGCATAATCTTCAAGCGACGGAAGCCCCCACTCGCTGTAGCCGCCGTAGTTTGCCTGAGAAAGGCCTTCGCAGTAATCTGCTGCTTCTTCGGGAGTTGAGAATGCTCCTGATTTTTCCGACCATACTATTCCTTCATTGTTGTAAGGATATTCAATGACCGGAGCAGCAGGATCGTTATCCGATCTGACGCAGCGGAGTGCCGCAGAATAGGTGTCCAGATCTTCAGTGACTGTTATCTGCGAAGCTGTCGAGAAATCGAAAACATTCAGAGCCTGATCTTCTTCGACTGTCGTAATTGTCGAAGACCAGAGCGTTCTGGATTCACTCAGAATAGAATATATACCGTCATTATTCTCTTCGCAGCCGCCTTCGGGGCAGTTCTGAACGAGAGTTCTGAGCTCGTCAATCGTCGGGATCCTCCAGTTGTCGTAGCCGCCTTCAGCAAGATTTCCGCAGTATTTAACCGCACTTACTCTGTTGCGGGCGCCTTTCGCTCTCGACCAGGTGAGCCCTGTATTCTGATCGGTGTATATTCCGACCGTAATCGGAAGCGTTTCGTCTTTCACACACCTGATTGAAAGCGGCATATATTGCAGATAGTCCATGTCTTCAGATGATAAAACCTCAAGAACGCCATAGACCGGATAAACCATCCAGTAACCTTCCGTATTGTCGTGACCGCCGAAAGTTGAAGTAAACATAACGCCTGTATCATGGAATATTGATTCAAAAGCTACGCTGTTTGTTTCGCTTGCGCAGGCTTCTTCGTCGAAACAGTCACCAGTCGTACATTCATCGGTAACGCCGCATGCGCCGCCGGTTTTGAGAGTTCCGCTGTTACCCATAATCGTGCGGAGTTCACTTACTGTCGGGAGTCTCCACTGCATGATGCCGCCGTCAGTCGAATCACTGCAGAGGTTCGCGACATCCTGATATGAGCTGATTGTTCCCTGTACCGGAACGACCTGCGACCAGACAATGCCGGTGGAAGCGTCTTCGCACGGGGTGTAGCCGCTTTCGTTGCAGTAAGGCATGGATTTTCCTTCCGGATAAGGCACCGTAGTGCTCCTGACGCAGCGGACAGCGGCAACGCTGATACCACCCTCTGCAGAAGGCAATGTCATTCCTGATACCATCTCAAATACAATAAATCCGTACGAAGTGTTTTTGTTCAAAGCGGATGTCGAAGTCCAGAAAAGCTGCATTCCCATGCTGGAATACATGCCGTCATCGATACCGTCTGCAAATCCTGGGAATGATGTCAGCGATTCACCGGTCGAATCATAGTCGGCAAGCGACATCATTTCATTTTTGTTCGGAAGTCTCCAGTCGGTGTAACCTGCATACTCGAGGTTTTCGCAGTATTCAAATGCCTGCTCAGGCGTTTTCGCATTGACAAAACTCTTCTGCCACAGAAGGTTGGTGCTTGAATCAGAAACAACTTCGTCGCCGTTTACGCTGGTTACCGTGTATTCGCCCGTTGCACCGTATTCATCGCCGCTGACACAGATAACCAGATCCTGATTGGATTCGCTATTTCCGTTAGTGAGTACCATCATGTGTTCAAAATCAACAACATATATTTCATCTCTCGCTTCTTCTATCTGTTCCGGAGTAGGATTATTAAGCCTGAGAGCAGCGTAAGCGTAAGACTCTCTGGTATCTGTCCAGAATACATAGCTCTTCTCTGCCTCTTCGCCGTAGTTGAAGTATGCCTTGCGCACCAGATCATCATCGCCGTGCATAATTGTATTGAGTTCTTTGACACTCGGAAGTCTCCACTGGTAGCCGCCGTAGCCTTCCTGATTTTCGCAGAACGCCTTTGCAGAAGCGTGGTCATAGGTTGCGTCCGCCGGAACGACAAGCCATCTCAGACCGGTTGTTTCGTCAATGACCTGATCGTAAGTCGTATCGGCATTGATTTCTATAGGTTCGCCTTTCGAAAGTCTTGACGGCTGACACGCCTTCTTGCCTGCATACTGGCCGTCCTGACCGTAGAAAGGTTCGCCTTCAGCCGGACAGTCGATGACAGATGTGCCGTCAGAGCACTTTGTCTGACCCGTGCAGAGAACTTTTCTGTTGAGTTCAGTGCAGTCGTCGCTGCATCTCCAGCCGATGCCCTCGCCTGCTCCGGCTTCGGGTTCAGCGTTGTCGCATGCTTCGCCGTTTTCAGCGTCAACTCTGCCGTCACCGCAGTAGGAAACGATCCCCTGAACCGGGCGGCACTGAGCCGTGCAGAGTGTGCACTCCGTTTCGCCGTAAGCGCAGTTTGTTGTCTGACCGTTGAGTTCGCCGCTGTCGCACTGCTCGCCGTTTGCCGCATCAACTACGCTGTCGCCGCAGTAGGAAACGATACCCTCGACTACGTTGCATCCTTCGTCGCAGACTGTGCATTCCGTCTGGCCGTAGTCGCAGTCAGTGGTGCCGTTTTCAAAACTTCTGTCGCACTCTTCGCCGTTTTCTTCGTCAATTCTGCCGTCGCCGCAGAATGATGTAGCGCCCGGAATTTCGCGGCACTGAGCCGTGCAGACCGTGCACTCTTCTTCATTGTATTCGCAGTCTGTCTGACCGTTTTCTTCGCCGCTATCGCACTGTTCGCCGTTTGATTCGTCGATTTCGCCGTCGCCGCAGTAAGAAGCGATTCCGTCATCTTCCTTGCAGTCAGAGGTGCAGACTATACACTCTTCTTCGCCGTAGAGACAACTGGTCGCACCGTTGTTGAAAGCTCTGTCGCACTCTTCTTCGTTGTCTGCGTCAACAACGCCGTCACCGCAGTGTGAAGCATCTCCGCTGCATGTCGCGTTGCATTTGCCGTAAGTGCCGTTGAGCTCGCCGTCGTCACAGGTTTCGCCGTTAGACGAGTCGATATTTCCGTCTCCGCAGTGAGCCGACAAAGCGCTGCAAGTTGCGTTGCAGTGACCGTAAGTGCCGTTCAGATTTGCGCCGTCGTCACATGCTTCGCCGTTTTCTTCGTCAACTCTGCCGTCACCGCAGAATGATGCAGCGCCGTTCATCTGCCTGCACTGTTCCGTGCAGAGCGTGCATGAAGTTTCGCCGTATTCGCAGTCTGTTGCGCCGTTGAGTTCGCCGTTATCGCACTGCTCGCCGTTTGCCGCATCAACATGGCCGTCGCCGCAGAAAGAAGTGTTTCCGTTGTCTTCGTGACAATCAGAGGTGCAGACAATGCATTCTTCTTCGCCGTAAGCGCACTCTGTAATGCCGTTGCCGAAGCCTTTGTCGCACTCTTCTTCGTTTGCCGCATCGACCTGACCGTCGCCGCAGAATGATGCTGCACCCGGAATTTCGCGGCACTGAGCCGTGCAGACTGTGCACTCGGTTTCGTTGTAAGCGCACTCTGTCGCGCCGTTGTCAGAGCCGTTATCGCACTGTTCGCCGTTTGCAGTATCGATATTTTCGTCGCCGCAGAAAGAAGTGATTCCGCTTTCCGGCTGGCACTGGGACGTGCAGACTATGCACTCTTCTTCGCCGTAAGCGCAGTTTGTCGTGCCGTTTGCATCGCCGTTGTCGCAGCCTTCGTGACCTTCATCGATATTTCCGTCGCCGCAGTAAGGAGCCCTGCCGTTGCAGGTTTCGTTGCAGTGTTCGTAAGAGCCGTTGAGCTCGCCGTCATCGCAGGTTTCGCCGTTTGCAGTATCTATATTTCCGTCGCCGCAGTGAGCAGCTGCACCGCTGCATGTTGCATTGCAGTGACCGTAGGTTCCGTTGAGATTTGCGCCTTCGTCGCAGGTTTCGTTGTTTTCAGCGTCAACTCTTCCGTCGCCGCAGTAGGAAACAACACCCTGAACCGGCAGGCATGAAGTAGTGCAGAGCGTGCATGAAGTTTCGCCGTAAGCACAGTCTGTCAAACCGTTGTCTTCGCCGCTATCGCACTGCTCGCCGTTTGCCGCATCGACATGGCCGTCGCCGCAGAACGATGTCTCGCCCTGAACCGGCTGGCAGTCAGCCGTGCAGAGTGTGCATCCGTGTTCGCCGTAAGCGCAGTTCGTCGCACCGTTCGCTGCGCCGTTATCGCAGGTTTCGTGACCTTCATCGATATTTCCGTCGCCGCAGTAAGGAGCTCTGCCGTTGCATGTTTCGTTGCATTTGCCGTAAGAGCCGTTGAGTTCGCCGTCGTCGCAGGTTTCGCCGTAAGACGAGTCAATATTGCCGTCGCCGCAGTGAGCAGCTTCACCGCTGCATGTTGCATTGCAGTGGCCGTAAGTGCCGTTCAGATTTGCACCTTCGTCGCAGGTTTCGTTGTTGGTTTCGTCGATTCTGCCGTCGCCGCAGTAGGAAACTGCGCCCTGAACCGGCTGGCATGAAGTAGTGCAGAGCGTGCATGAAGTTTCGCCGTAAGCACAGTCGGTTGCGCCGTTGTCTTCGCCGCTATCGCACTGCTCGCCGTTTGCCGCGTCTTTTGTGCCGTCGCCGCAGAACGATGTCTCGCCGTTTGCCGGCTGGCAGTCAGCCGTGCAGAGTGTGCATTCGTGCTCGCCGTAAGCGCAGTTTGTCTGACCGTTGAGTTCGCCGTTGTCGCATGTTTCGTGACCTTCATCGACTCTGCCGTCGCCGCAGAATGAAGTGTTTCCAGCCTCGTTCTGGCAATTTGCCGAGCAGCGCTGGCACTCGGTTTCGCCGTAAGTGCACTCCATCATGCCGTTGAGTTCGCCGCTGTCGCATGCTTCGCCGTTTTCTACATCTATATTATTATCTCCGCAGAACGATGTTTCTCCGTTTGCCGGCTGGCACTGAGTTGTGCAAAGTGTGCATTCGTGATCGCCGTAAGCGCACTTCGTCTCGCCGTTTGCCGCACCGTTGTCACATGCTTCGCCGTTTTCACTGTCTATATTTCCGTCGCCGCAGTGAGCCGCCAATCCGCTGCATGTTTCGTTGCAGTGGCTGTAAGAGCCGTTAAGTTCGCCTTCGTCGCAGGTTTCGCCGTTTTCACTGTCAATATTTCCGTCGCCGCAGTGAGCCGCCTCGCCCGAGCAGGTTGCATTGCAGTGGCCGTAAGTTCCGTTGAGAGAACCTTCGTCGCAGGTTTCATTGTTTTCGCTATCGACTCTGCCGTCGCCGCAGTAGGATGCTGCTCCGCCGATTTCAAGGCATCCCGTCGTGCAGACTGTGCATGAAGTCTCGCCGTAAGCACAGTCTGTTGCGCCGTTATCTTCGCCGTTATCGCACTGCTCGCCGTTTGCTTCGTCTTTCACAGCGTCGCCGCAGAACGATGTCTCGCCGGTAACAGGCTGACACTGAGTCGAGCAAAGTGTGCATTCTTGCTCGCCGTAAGCGCACTTCGTCTCGCCGTTAGCCGCGCCGTTGTCGCAGGTTTCGTGACCTTCATCTATATTTCCGTCACCGCAGTGAGCAGCCTGACCGCTGCAAGTTGAATTGCAGTGATCATAAGTGCCGTTTGCTTCGCCTTCATCGCAGGTTTCGCCGTTTTCAGTGTCTACATTGCCGTCGCCGCAGTGAGCCGACAAAGCGCTGCAAGTTGCATTGCAGTGGCCGTAAGTGCCGTTGAGTGAACCTTCGTCGCAGGTTTCATTGTTTTCAGTATCGACTTTTCCGTCACCGCAGTAGGATGCCGCGCCGCTGATTTCCATGCACTGCTCCGTGCATACCGTGCATTCCGTTTCGCCGTAAGCGCAGTTTGTCTGACCGTTGAGCTCGCCGTTATCGCACTGCTCGCCGTTTGCCTCGTCTTTCACTGTGTCGCCGCAGTAGGATGTTTCGCCGTTTTCCGGCTGACAAGAAGTTGTGCAGACCTGACACTCTGTTGCGCCGTAAGCACACTTCGTCTCGCCGTTTGCAGCGCCGTTGTCGCATCCTTCGTCGTTTTCTTCGTCAACTCTGCCGTCGCCGCAGTAAGCCGCTCTGCCGTTACATGTTGCGTTGCATTTGCCGTAAGAGCCGTTGAGCTCGCCGTCGTCACAGGTTTCACCGTTTTCGGTGTCAATATTGCCGTCTCCGCAGTGTGAAGCCTCACCTGAGCAGGTTGCATTGCAGTGGCCGTAAGTGCCGTTGAGCGAACCTTCGTCGCAGGTTTCGTTGTTTTCGGTATCGACTTTTCCGTCGCCGCAGAATGATGCCGCGCCGCCGATTTCCAAACATCCCGTCGTGCAGACAGTGCATGAAGTTTCGCCGTAAGCACAGTCTGTTCTGCCATTGTCAGAGCCGTTATCGCACTGCTCGCCGTTTGCCTCGTCTTTCACAGCGTCGCCGCAGAACGATGTTTCGCCGTTTGCCGGCTGACAAGCTGCCGAGCAAAGTGTGCACTCGGTTGCGCCGTAAGCACATTTCGTTTCGCCGTTCTTAGCGCCGTTGTCGCATGCTTCGTGATCTTCATCTACTCTGCCGTCACCGCAGAATGAAGTGTTTCCCGCCTCGTTCTGACATGTTTCCGAGCAGCGCTGGCACTCGGTTTCGCCGTAAGTGCACTCCATCATGCCGTTGAGCTCGCCGCTGTCACATGCTTCGCTGTTTTCTACATCTATATTATTATCTCCGCAGAATGATGTTTCGCCCTGAACCGGCTGACAAGAAGTTGTGCAAAGTGTGCATTCTTGCTCGCCGTAAGCGCACTTCGTCTCGCCGTTCTTAGCGCCGTTATCACAGCCTTCGTCGTTTTCTTCATCTATATTTCCGTCACCGCAGTAAGCCGCTCTGCCGTTACAGGTTTCGTTGCAGTGGTTGTAAGTGCCGTTGAGTTCGCCGTCGTCGCAGGTTTCACCGTTTGCACTGTCTATATTTCCGTCGCCGCAGCGTGAAGCATCGCCTGAGCATGTTGCATTGCAGTGGCCGTAAGTTCCGTTGAGCGAACCTTCGTCGCAGGTTTCGTTGTTTTCTGCGTCAATTCTGCCGTCGCCGCAGTAAGATGCTGCTCCGCCGATTTCCAAACATCCAGTCGTGCAGACAGTGCATGATGTCTCGCCGTAAGCGCAGTTTGTTGCGCCGTTTTCCACACCGTTATCGCACTGCTCGCCGTTTGCTTCGTCTTTCACAGCGTCGCCGCAGTAGGAAACTGCACCCTGAACATTCTGGCAGGTTTCCGAGCAGAGTGCGCACGAAGTTTCGCCGTATAAACAATCTGTTACACCGTTGTTGAAACCGTGATCGCATGCTTCGTTGCTCTGGACTTCGCCGTCACCGCAGTAGGATGCAACGCCGTCAGCAAACTGGCAGTCTGCTGCACAGCGCTGGCACTCGGTTTCTCCGTAAGTGCACTCCATCATGCCGTTGAGTTCGCCGCTGTCACATGCTTCGCCGTTTTCTACATCTATATTATTATCGCCGCAGAATGATGTTTCACCGGTAGCCAACTGACAAGAAGTTGTGCAGACCTGACACTCTGTTGCGCCGTAAGCGCACTTCGTCTCACCGTTCTTAGCGCCGTTGTCGCAGGTTTCGTGACCTTCATCTACTCTGCCGTCACCGCAGTAAGCAGTCTGAGCGCTGCATGTTTCGTTGCAGTGATTATATGTTCCGTTGAGTTCGCCGTCATCGCAGGTTTCACCGTTTTCTGTATCAACGTTGCCGTCGCCGCAGCGTGAAGCCTCGCCTGAGCAGGTTGCGTTGCAGTGGCCGTAAGTGCCGTTGAGCGAACCTTCGTCGCAGGTTTCGTTGTTTTCAGCGTCAACTTTTCCGTCACCGCAGTAGGATGCTGCTCCGCCGATTTCAAGGCAGCCTGTTGTGCAGACTGTGCAGGAAGTTTCGCCGTAAGCGCAGTTTGTTCTGCCGTTTTCCGCACCGTTGTCGCACTGCTCGCCGTTCGCTTCGTCTTTTGTTCCGTCGCCGCAGTAGGAAGTTTCACCTGCCGTCAATCCGCATGAAGTTGTGCAGACATGACACTCGGTTGCACCGTAAGCGCACTTCGTCTCGCCGTTCTTAGCGCCGTTGTCACATGTTTCGTGACCTTCATCGATATTTCCGTCGCCGCAGTAAGCAGCAGCACCGCTGCAGGTGGAATTGCAATGGTTGTAAGTTCCGTTGAGAGAGCCTTCGTCGCAGGTTTCGCCACTGTCACTGTCAAGAACACCGTCACCGCAGTATGAAGCTCTGCCGCTGCATGCTGCGTTGCAGTGACCGTAAGTACCGTTAAGTGAACCTTCATCGCAGGTTTCATTGTTGGTTTCGTCAACTCTGCCGTCGCCGCAGTATGAAACTGCGCCGCCGATTTCAAGGCACTGAGCCGTGCAGACTGTGCATGAAGTTTCACCGTAAGCGCAGTTTGTCCGACCGTTGAGTTCGCCGTTATCGCACTGCTCGCCGTTTGCCTCGTCTTTCACAGCGTCGCCGCAGTAAGACACAACACCTTGATTTTCCTGACATTCTGTCGTGCAGACCGTGCAGGATATTTCACCGTAAGCGCAGTTTGTTCTGCCGTTGTCTGAACCGTTGTCGCAGGTTTCGTGACCTTCGTCGATATTTCCGTCGCCGCAGTAAGCTGCTCTGCCGCTACAAGTGGAATTGCAGTGATTATATGTTCCGTTGAGCGAACCGTCGTCGCACTGTTCGCCGCTCTCGCTGTCAAGAACACCGTCGCCGCAGCGTGAAGCCGCTTCCGAGCATGTTGCATTGCAGTGGCCGTAAGTGCCGTTGAGAGAGCCTTCGTCGCAGGTTTCGTTGTTTTCTGCATCGACTCTGCCGTCACCGCAGTAAGAAGTTGCACCCTGGATCTGATGGCAAGCTGTTGTACAGACTGTGCATGATGTTTCGCCGTAAGCACAGTCAGTTCTGCCGTTGTCCGAGCCGTTATCGCACGCTTCGTTATTGGTTTCATCAATGATTCCGTCGCCGCAGTAGGATGCCTCGCCTTTCATTATCTGACATTCCGAAGTGCAGAGATCGCACCCTTCTTCGCCGTAATTACAAAACATTCTGCCGTTGTCGGCGCCGTTGTCGCATGCTTCATTGATTCCTGCAAGCTCTGCGCAGTTTTCATAGCCTTCGCAGTCTTCGCGCTGGATGATTCCGTCGCCGCAAGTGCCTGTAACTTCGTGACAGTCGTCCGAGCAGTATCCGCCGGTTCCTTCGCTTAGAGCGTCGCTGACAAAATCAGAACCTATGACTTCCGCATCCGGATCGGCTTTGTCGCATGCTTCGTTGCCCTGGACTATGCCGTCGCCGCAGAATCCGGTGATTTCGCGGCAGTCTGACGAGCAGTAGTCGCCGTCAGCTGCATTTCCGTCGTCGCAGACTTCTCCGCTGGCTTCGTCAACGATCCCGTCGCCGCAGTAGGAAACCGTTCCTGCCGCAGTCTGGCAGTTTACCGTGCAGAGTGTGCAGTTTTTCTTGCCGTATTCACAAGCCGTTCTGCCGTTTTCCGCACCGTTGTCGCATGCTTCGCCGTGAGCCGTGTCTTTTATTCCGTCTCCGCAGTATGAGGTTGTTCCTTCCGCAGTCTGACAGGATGTAGTACAGAGAGAGCATGAAGTTTCGCCGTAAGCACATGCCGTTCTGCCGTTGTCAGAGCCGTTGTCACATGCTTCGCCGCCGGCCTCGTCTTTGTTTCCGTCACCGCAGTAAGAAGTTGTTCCCGCCGCAGTCTGGCAGTTTGCCGTGCAGACCGTGCAGCTTTTCTCGCCGTAAGCACATGCCGTTCTGCCGTTATCCGATGCTTTATCGCAGACTTCGCCGTTGGCCGCATCTTTTACACCGTCGCCGCAGTAGGAGGTTTTTCCCGCCTTTGTCTGGCAGTTCGTCGTGCAGACTGTGCATGAAGTCTCGCCGTAAGCGCAGGCCGTTCTGCCGTTATCCGATGCGTTGTCGCAGGCTTCGCCGTGAGCGGTATCGGTGCTGCCGTCTCCGCAGAAAGAAGTCGTTCCTGCCGCAGTCTGGCACTCAGCCGTGCAGAGTGTGCACGAAGTTTCGCCGTAAGCGCATGCCGTTCTTCCGTTATCCGACGCGTTGTCGCATGCCTCGTTGTTTTCGGAATCCGTTATGCCGTCGCCGCAGTAGGAAGCGACGCCTTTGGCTTTTTTGCACGATGCCGTGCAGACCGTGCAGTTCTTCTCGCCGTAGGTGCATGTCGTTTTTCCGTTGTAATTTTCGCCTGTTTCGCCGTTATCGCACTCTTCGTTGCCCTGAATTTCGCCGTCGCCGCATTTTCCGGTAAGAGTCTTGCAGTCTGCCGAGCAGTAGTCGCCGTCGGCGGTGTTTCCGTCGTCGCATGCTTCGTTGCCCTGGATCTCGCCGTCGCCGCATGAACCGGTTTCCGTCTGACAGTCAGCAGAGCAGTAGTCACCGTCTTCGTTATTTCCGTCGTCGCATGTTTCGCCGGAGTCTTTTATGCCGTCGCCGCATTTTGCAAAAGTGCAGTTTTTGCGGCATGTTGTGCCGTAAGCACCGGGCTCGTCGCTGTTTTCTTCGCCGTTATCGCACTCTTCATCTTCTTCAACCGTGCCGTTTCCGCATTCCGGAGCATACGGCCCGTTATCTGCATCGTCACCCTCTCCGTCATTGCCTTCATCTCCCGAATCTCTTGGTTCCCAGTCATCGCCGAGAGCAAGGAATGTGTATGTCGTGAAGTGGCCTGTCGTCATCATGATCGGGTCTCCGGCAGCAGAGTTCATGATCGGGTCGCCTGCAGCAGTTACCATGATCGGATCCCCTGCAGCACTAAGCATGATCGGGTCGCCTGCCGCGCTCATCATGATCGGATCTCCGGCTGCACTCAGCATGATCGGATCGCCTGCCGCGCTCATCATGATCGGGTCTCCCGCTGCATCATAACCTGAGATTTTGACCGCCGCACCTGTCGGACTGTAGCTCCAGGTCCCTGTTTTCTCATTCAGAACTGCTGCAGTGATCAGCTTGTTCTTTATGTTTGATTTGTTTGTCATCGTGATCATGATCGGTTTTTTGAAAACCGTACCGGATGGCTCGCACTCGACAACTTTCGTTACGACTTCCTCTCCTTTGCCGAAATCGTAGTGTGTACTTTCATAAATGGTCATCGTAATTTTCGTATTCTTGTCAAGAGCACCGTCAGGGATCGTCATCTTGACAGATTCATCGGAATTCGAAACTGTTCCTCCGTCTTCGGCAGAAACTTCCTTGCTGACCTCCTCCTTGACAACCTCATCAACTACAACCGTCTCGCCGCATGATGCGAGCACAAGAAACGCAATAAAAAGAAAAACCAGACCCGAAACGCGTTTCATGAAAAACCTCCAAGCTTTATTTATTTTATATTGTCATTTCCTAACGGAACCGGGGTCTAAAGCACAAAAAACCGGACTAAACAAGCACAAAAATGAACCCCTGCAAAAAAAACGGAGTATTATATTTATACAATAGGATTTAGCAAGAAAAATGACTGTTTTCAGAAAGAAAGAAAATGTCAGAATTTTTAATTCATTTCAAGACATTCATTCGTCTGCCCGTTCCAATAGAAGTTTTCGATGCACTGGAAACTGCAGTCTTCCATCGGGGGCATATCTTCGCTGTAGAAAGCGTCAGCTGCCGGATACCAGTATTCGCCGTTCCATGTCTGCGTTATATATCCGCTGAAGTTATATGACGCATTATCGGGAAGCCCGTCGCATTCAACCTGCTGTGTTGCCGGAGCGCAGATATATTCGTTCATATTCCATTCATAGTTTTCTATACAGCCGCAGTAAGGCTCACCGTCTTCGACAGCACAGCTTCCGTCACTGTTATCGATTCCTTCGCACTGAAGTTCCTCGCACGGATCGGCGTCCTGTTCACACTGACCGTTGTCATCAAGATAGTGGTAACCTTCCTCGCAGTCGAAGCAGCAGTCGCAGGTGTCTCCGCCGGCATACTGCGTTGTCACCTGGTATGTCATGTTGAAAATATACTGACCGTGCTGCCCGTTGTCTGTCCAGACCGAATTGTCGGGTTTTGCATTGCAATCCCTGACATTTTCACCCTGAAGTGCGCAATACGGGTTGTCGGGATCATCAGTGTTGAGCGGTCTGTCCTGAGGACATTCGCACTTTTCAAGATTTTCATTCCACTCGAAACCCTCAAGACATTTGAAAGAACAGTCTGTATACTCATCTTCACTGTAGGTCGGTTCAGCCACGTACCAGTATCCGCCGTTGTCAATTATCCAATGACTGTAATAGGTATTGTTTACCCATTCCGCATAATCCGGAAGAGTTCCTTCGCATTCAGTGTACTCGCCGGCATTCGAAACACAGTGACCGTTTTCGACGTGGAACTCGTCGTCGCACTTGCCGCAGCCTTCGTAGCAGAAACCGTACTCGCCGTTGTTCGGACCGTCGTCACAGACTTCATCGCCGTTGAGTATGCCGTCTCCGCACTCGATAATCGCGGAACAGTCCTGGTTGCAGTGATTGTAACTGCCGTTGTATGCACCCTCGTCGCAGGTTTCAAAATCTTCCTGAACGATTCCGTCACCGCACCAGACGATTTTGGAGCACTCTTCGTCGCAGTGACCGTAAGTTCCGTTGTCATCGCCGTCGTCACAGACTTCGCCTCTATCCGTGTCAACTGCTCCGTTGCCGCAGTAAGGCCTGCATTCGGCCTCTATTTCATTCCAGCCGAAATCTTCGGCGCATTTGAAGCTGCAGTCGGCGGTCTGACCGGGAGTTGCGCTGTAAAAAGGCGTTGTTGACGGGAGCCATGCTTCGCCGCTCCATGTCTGCGTGATAGTTCCGGTATGGTTCCACACTGCGTTTTCAGGAAGATCTCCGCACTCGGCCTGCATCGTGTCAGGAACGCATTCCGTGCCGTTCCATGCAGCATGCTCAAGGCAATCGGTTTTGCAGTCGTCCGAGCATCTGTTGCCTGTCCCGTAACCGTCACCGACCTGAGGATCAGCTTTGTCGCATACCTCGCCGTTTGCCTCGTCGATTTTGCCGTCGCCGCAGTAGGAAACGCCGCCTTCAAACGGCTGGCAGTCACCGTTGCAGAGTGTGCAGCTTTCATCGCCGTAAGCGCAGTTCAAAGTCTCTCCGTTTTCCGCGCCCTTATCGCAGTTTTCGCCGTTTGAAGAGTCAACCCTGCCGTCGCCGCAGAACGAAGTTGCACCCTCGGCAGGCTGGCAGGCTGTGGTGCAGACCGTGCAGCTCTCGTCGCCGTAAGCGCAGTCCGTTTTGCCGTTGTCGTCACCGTGGTCGCAGACTTCGCCGTGTTCTTCGTCGACATCGCCGTCGCCGCAGTAGGAAGTAGCACCTTCAACATTTGTGCAGTATGTTGTGCAGAGCATGCAGCTCGTTTCGCCGTAAGCACATTCATTCCGGCCGTTGTCGGAACCGTTGTCGCACTCTTCTTCGTTTTCAGCATCCGTTCTGCCGTCGCCGCAGTAGGAAGTTTCGCCGGAAGCTATCTGACAGGAAGATGTGCAGACAGTGCATTCAGTCTGGTTGTAATCACATTTCGTCCTGCCGTTTTCAGCAGCATCGTCGCAGGCTTCGCCGTGTTCTTCATCGACAAGTCCGTCACCGCAGTAGGAAGCAAAACCATCATCAGGCTGACAGTTCCATGCGCAGACCGTGCAGCTAGTTTCTCCGTAAGCGCAGTCGGTATTTCCGTTGTCGGCGCCGTTGTCGCATACTTCGCCGTTTTCGGTATCGATATTTCCGTCGCCGCAGTGAGCAGCCGGGCCGCTGCATGTCGTGTTGCAGTAACCGTAGGAGCCGTTGAGTGCGCCGTCGTCGCAGGCTTCGCCGTATTCTTCATCTACATAGTCGTCGCCGCAGCGCGGAGCCAGACCGTTGCAGTCTGCGTTGCAGTGGCCGTAAGTTCCGTTTTCCGCGCCGTCATCGCAGTCCTCGATATCTTCGTCAACGATCCCGTCGCCGCAGTATGAGGCTTTTCCCGCCTTTGTATGGCAGTCGGTCGTGCAGACCGTGCAGTTCGTTTCGCCGTAACCGCACTCCGTTGCACCGTTGGCATCGCCGTTGTCGCACTGTTCACCGTTTGCGCTGTCAACATTTTCGTCCCCGCAGAATGAAGTGCTGCCTTCGGCTCTTTTGCAGGATGTCGTGCAGACCGTGCATTCTGTCTGGTTGTAGGCGCATGCCGTTTTTCCGTTGTCAGCCGCCTCGTCGCACTCCTCGTTGTCCTGGACTTCGCCGTCGCCGCATTTTCCGGTAACGGTTTTGCAGTCAGCCGAGCAGTAATCGCCGTCTTCGTTATTGCCGTCGTCGCATGCTTCGCCTTCTTCAACTATGCCGTTTCCGCATTCCGGAACGTATATATCTTCATCAGCATCGTTAGCGTCATCGACATCATCAAGATCATCAACATCATCGACGTCATCTTTATCCTCGTTATCATCATCGTCTTTATCGTCAGCATCATCCTGCTCTTCAACAGGATTTTTCGGATCAAGCGCAATGAATGTGTAAGCCGTGAAGTGACCTGTCGTCATCATGATAGGATCTCCGGCTGCCGCGGTCATGATCGGGTCACCTGCCGCATTCGTCATGATAGGATCTCCGGCAGAAGCAAGCATGATCGGATCTCCCGCAGCACTCATCATGATAGGATCTCCCGCTGCACTAATCATTATCGGGTCGCCGGCAGCGTTCAGCATGATCGGATCTCCCGCAGCACTCTGCATTATCGGATCACCTGCTGCATCCTGGCCCATAAGGACTGCGTACGCACCGTGTTCACTGTAGCTCCATTCGCCCTTTGCCTCGTTGTAAACAGCAGCCGTTACGACCTTGTTCTTTATGTTTTCGGTAGTTTTCATCTTAATGATGACGGGTTTTTTGAAAACCGTTCCGCTCGGTTCAAACTCAACGACCTGGCTCATGACCTGTTCGCCTTCAGCCGTAGCATGGTGCGAAGATTCATAAACCGTCACCGTGATAGTCGTATCTCCTTCAAGAGCACCGCTTGGAATATTGATGGCAACTGATTCATCCGAAGTCTTGACAGTAGCACCTTCTTCAGAAGAAACCTCCTGTGTTACTTTTTCCTTAACGACATCCTTTTTCTTCTCGTCGCCGCAGGATACGACTGCACAAACCATAAAAAGAACCAAAATCAAACTTAAGACACGTTTCATAAAAACACCTCCTTATTGGGATTCCGTTATTCAGAAAATCTCGACTAATAATTATTCTCCGGGGAGCACAGGGAGCGCTCCTTCACCTGCAACACAGCGGACTTTGCCGCGAAGATAATAGTTCGTTCTGATTTCACCGGATAAGAAATCGACCGAATCGTATGTATGACCGTTAGGCGTTGAAGAAATCAGCGTTACCATATCGCCCAAAACGGAATAACCTTCGAAAGAATAATTGCTGCACATCCTTCCCGAATCCGATCCTGTGTCGCCCGGATAAGCTTCACAGTTAGCGAGCAGGGTAATAAGTTCTTCGACAGTCGGAACTCTCCAGTCGGTTTTGTCGGAATATGCCGCATCATTGAGGCCGTTGCAGTAAGACTCAACCGGTTCGTAATCGTAAGTAGCCATAGACTCGGACAGTTCAGACCATACCAGACCTGTATTTTCATCCTCATAGTATCCGGTTTCTGCTACAGTTTCAGGTTCGCCCTTTGCTCTGACGCAGCGGACATAAGCCGAAGCATCAGTGCCGTACATATTGGTTTTGCCGGTCATGAAATCTATCAGAGAGAAAGGAGTTTCTTCCTCACCTGAATCCCCGGAAGACCAGAGTGTGACAATATCACCCAAAACTGAATATTTACCTTTTGTATCCGGAGCGCAGCCGTCCTCAACGCATTCTTCGTCAATCACTGCAAGCTTTTCAAGTTCTTCCAGTGCAGGAACTCTCCAGTTGTCCGAACCGCCTTCTTCAAGATCCATGCAGTATTTTGCTGCCTCTGACCATACAAGTTTCGATTCCGATATTGAAGACCAGACAAGATAATTGTCTTCTTCCAGATTCTGCGTGTACGGGAATTCAAATTCAGGCAGCGTTTCATCAAAAACGCATCTTGCCGCGACTTCTCTTGTATCGCCGGAAATAAATTCAGAAAGTGCACCGTAAGGCGTATGGATCGCCCATGCAGCATCGTAAGTGTGGTCGCTGTTGTCCGCAGCGGTACCGGAAACAAGAATTCCGTAGTCGCGAAGCCCCGATTCGAATGCGGTTTCGTTCTCGTCGACACATTCCGACTCATCGAAACATGTTTCCATGTCAAAACAACTGTCGGTTATCCTGCATGTTCCGCCGGTTTTAAGTTTGTCGTTTTTCATCAGAGTTCTGAGTTCAGAGATAGTAGGAGCTCTCCACAGGCGTTTGCCGTTAAAAGTCATTTCACGGCATGATTTCGCTATATCAGCCCATGACATTCCGTCTCCGTCACCGCCCTCATATCTGCCTGAGAACTGCATTTTCGGCGACCAGACTATATCTGTTGAGGCATCTCTGCACGGAGTATAACCGATTTTTTCGTTGCAGAGAGGAATGCCGTCTTCCGGTAAATCGTCAAGATCGCTTCTGACGCAGCGGACAGAGTAAAGCGTTCCGGAAGACCCTTCCGGTCCGTCACCGTCTTCAATAACTTCCCCTACTTCCGCTTCGTCGTCGGAGGGGAGAAAATCGATCAATCCATCTTTCATTGATACAAACCAGACAGTGCCGCTTACTCCGCCGGAGGAAAGATGCGGAGTCGAAGATGCAAAGATATTCGCAGTCATGCCCGGGAAAGATGAAAGAACTTCGGTTTTCGAGTAGTCAAGAAGCGTTACAAGCTCGTTTTTGTTGGGAAGTCTCCAGTCGGTATAACCTGCATACTCAAGGTTTTCACAGTATTCAAGAGCTTCTTTCCAGCTTTTATCGGAAACGTAAGTCTTCTGCCACAGGAGACTTGTCGAAGAATCGCGGATAACTTCTTCGCCGTCAACCGTTTCGGAAGTATAGTTTCCTGCTTTTCCGTATTCCTCGCCGCTTACGCACATAACGCTGTTGCTGCCACCCTCTTCTTCATTGACACGCATGATGCTTCCGTCGCTATAAAAATAGAGTGTCGGAAGTGAAGTCCAGAAGTAGGATGCTTTCTCCATGCCGAATAACTCGCGGAAATAAAGCTGCCTGAAAACAGGAGTATCCGTTGCATCGCTGTCGACAATCGTCATAAACTCTTTCGGAGTCGGAAGCCTCCATGTTCTGCCGTCGTAAGTAAGTCCGCTGCACAGCCCGGACATTTCGGTAAAACTGCCGCTTGCACCGGTGTAAAGCCAGATCAGACCGGTGACATTGTCCTTTATCTCCTGATAAACCTCGTCGTCAGCAGTGACTCCGGCTTTAGGAAGTCTTTCAAACTCCTGAGGAACACACGATCTTCTGATTGCATACTGCGCATCCTGACCGTAAAAATCCGTTCCCTTCCTCGGACATTCGAAAGGATTGAGTTCCTGATCCGTTCCCGTTACCCTTTGCAGAGACTGCGGTCCGTCGATAATCATATCAATACTGCTTACGCAGGTTCTGAGCCCGGTGCATATCGCTTTGGAATAAACTTTTGCGGGTTCCGGAATAATGTCGTCGTCGGTTTCCGCAGGTTCGTCGTCACTCGGTTCAACCGGTACATCGTCATCAGTCTCTGCAGGTTCGTCGTCATCGGTTTCCGCAGGTTCGTCGTCACTTGGTTCAACCGGTACGTCTTTAGGATTGACCGTCATGAAAGCGTATGCCGTGAAGTGACCTGTCGTCATCATGATCGGATCTCCGGCAGCTGCCGTCATAATCGGATCTCCTGCCGCGTTCGTCATTATCGGATCTCCCGCAGACGCAAGCATTATCGGGTCACCTGCTGCAGCCATCATTATCGGATCTCCCGCAGCCTGCTGCATAATAGGATCTCCCGCCGCACTCAGCATGATCGGATCACCGGCTGCCGTTGTCATTATCGGATCACCGGCTTCATCCTTGGTCTGAAGAAGAAGAGCATAAACGCCGTGCTCGTCGTAGCTCCATTCGCCTTCGGCTTCCCTGTAAACGGCGGCGGTTACGATTTTATTTTCAACTGCTTCCCCAGTCGCCATCGTAATAATAACGGGTTTTTTGAAAACCGTTCCTGAAGGTTCAAATTCTACGACTTTGCTTATCACGTCCTTATCTTCCGTGCCGGCATAATTTTTTGCATCGTAGATCGTCATAGTGATGGTCGTGTCGGAATCAAGAGCTCCGCCGGGAATTTCGATCGAAACCGATTCATCGGAATTTTTGATCGTTCCGCCTTCTTCGGCCGAAATTTCCTGACTTACCTGCTCTTCAAACTCAGGTTTCTCCTCTCTTTTCTTTTTGCTGCTGCACGAAACCGTCATGCAAATCAGAAGAAAAACCAGAATCAAACTGAAAAAACGTTTCATGGAAACCCTCCTAAATAAAAAAACTTAAACTAAATTCCGCGTAATTATTTCCATACAGAAAGATTTTTCAAGAAAAATTCATTTGTATGAGAACATAAAAATTGCATTTTCCGGCTTCATGGTTATTCTTTCGCGCAATTTTTGCCGGAGGCTGAAATGAATCAGTGGTATCAGATAGCGCTGCCGAAAGACTCGCCGACAGACAGATTCCTGGGAATCGAAGGTTTTTTGGGAAGTGAAGAAAAAGAAAACGCGACAATTCTTTATTTCGAAAAGAACGATTCAGTCAAAGAAGCGCTGAAAGAATACAACATATCTGTCATTTCAGACGGAGACTGGAAAGAGACGTGGCGGGAGTATTTCGTTCCGATGAAAATCGGCTCGCTCACCGTCGTCCCGCCGTGGAAAAAGGATGAAGGCGACATAATAATAAATCCTGCCAGAGGCTTCGGAACAGGTCATCACGAAACGACGAGACTTGCTCTCAGCTTTGTTGAAAAAGTTCTTCAGAAAGACAACACAATAAACACAATTTTTGATGCAGGTACCGGTTCAGGCATTCTGGCGATCGCAGCAGTCAGACTCAAAAATTCGATCCGCGCGACAGCTGTTGACAACGATCCGGACGCGATCGAAAACGCAGCTGAAAACCTGATTTTAAACAATGTTCAGGATTCCATAACTTTAAGCAGCGAACCTATATTCAAATTCGAAGGCAGATACGACCTCGTGATTGCAAACATAATCTCGTCGGTCCTCTACTTCCTTTCGGATGATCTTAAGCGGCTCACCTCGAAATGGCTCATACTTTCAGGCGTTCTGGAAAGCGAATCGTCAGTCTTCATGCAGCGGATGGGACTTGAGGGAGAGTTCGAACTTATTGAAAAAACTAATGAAAACGAATGGTCAGGATATCTTTTGAAAAGGAGAGACTAATGAAGGAATTTTTTAAAAATTTAAAAGATCTTCTCAATGCTTTGACGAAATTTCAGTTTATGCGCTTCTGCGTAACCGGAAGCCTCGGTGTTATCACGGACATGATTGTATCCTATATCATTCTTCTGGTTCTGAAGAGCAGTTTCACCATTAATTTCGACAGCAACACAAACGGGCTTACTGACGATATACTTCTTGGCATTCCGCCGGTTTTAGGTTTTGTCGCGGCTGTAATCCAGAACTATCTCATCAACCATCTCTGGACCTTCAGCAAAGAGACCGAGAATCACAGAGTTTCTTTCAAACTTTTCGGGAAATTCTTCGGAGTGGCTCTTTTCGCCCTTATACCGAGACTCATTGTCTATTTCATACTCATCCATAACGTTTTGAACCCAGACAGTTTCTTCAACATTGCGAACTTAGGCGGCATCCTGACAGGAATGTTCTTCAATTTCTTCGGCAGCAAATTCTTCGTTTTCAGATTCAGAGACGAGACGAAACAGATTGAAAACAAATAAGAGATCGAATGATTGATTTTTTTAAATACTCAGCCGCAGGCAACGATTTTGTCATCATAAACGAGCGCGTTCTAGGCAGCTTTGCACTGACTAAAGAGAACATTGTCAGGCTATGTGACCGCAGATTCGGCATCGGAGCCGACGGGATCCTGCTCCATTCAGAGCCTGAAAGCACGGAAGCCCACGCAAAAATGACGATTTTCAACAGCGACGGCTCGGTCGCCGAAATGTGCGGGAACGGGATCCGCTGCTTCGCCCTCTATCTTGTTCAGGACTGCGGATTTTCTGCAAATCCGCTCAAAATCGAAACCGGGAACGGTCTTCTCGAGGCGCGTTACGAAAAAGCCGGCAGCACTTACAGGATCAGTGCCTCACTCGGCATAGCAAAAATCATTGACGAAACAAAAAAAATAAATTACGGCGGCCGCGATTTTCTGAGGACCGGCATTTCCACCGGCAATCCGCATCTGGTTTACATCGCTGAAAACGGCACCGACATCGATGTCGAAGAGCTCTGGAAACTGCGCGAACTCGGATATGAGACAAACGTCGAGCTTGTACAGAACATCGACCCCGTTAAAAACTGCGCAAAAGTTGATGTTTATGAACGCGGCGCGGGAAGGACTCTGGCCTGCGGAACCGGCGGGGCGGCAGTCGTGAACACTCTCATCTTCATCGGAAAAATCAAAAGGAACCAGACGTTTACAGTCAAATATCCCGGCGGCGACATAGACTACACGGTGAACGACAAAGGAGAAACCGTTATCTCCGGCATACCTCTTAAAATTTTTACAGGTGAATTTGAAGGATAGCATCTTGACTACAAAGGAACAATTCAAAGACAAACCGCTTAAAGCCTGCATCAGCCATCTGGAAGAGATTGCTGAAACAGGCAAAGATCAGGCCGAGGCCTTTGCCGATCTGCATTCGATAATCAAGAATCTTATCAAATCGAACAGGCTTTTCGACATATCCTCTTTTTATGTTTTTTTGAAAAACGCCGCGGCAAACGGAAGCAAAGTCGGTATGTTTTACGAGCCGGCAAAAAACATGCTGAAAGAAAACATAAAGAATTTATTCACAAAATCAATAACTTACAACAACACTGAACTTCGGGAGACTTTCGCCGATATCCTCGGAAACAACAACGGTCTTCTTATTGACCTCGTAAGTTTCATATTCAACAAATACGATCTTTTCGGCTTTACTTTTTCAGAAAACATAAACAGACAGCTTGTTCAGATCGCTTCCAAGGATCTTTACAGTTTCATCAATCACGCTGATACCGGTTTCCTGGCATTCTACCTCTCTTCGCTGCCGAAACTCGGTTTTGTTCCGAAAGAACACATTGAACAGCTGACAAGCATGATACTTTACAAAATCGACTCGCAGGAACAAACAGCAAAGATACTCGTCGCAATGAATGAACATCCGTGCGCTGACATCCTGCTCCTTTTCACCCTGTCACAACGCGAAAACGACCGTCTTCAGGCTCTGCAGGTACTTAAAGCAAAACTTGCACAGGAACATTCGGACGAACTGCGTTCATCTTTTGCAGACAAAGCGCCGTATTTCATAAAAACAGCGATAACAGGCGGATTATTTTACGATTTTCACAATATTCCGCTTGCTCACAAAGAGCTTTTTGCCGAAATGCTGAAATATACGGACCTGAAAATCATCAAAGAAACGGTATTTCCGCTGCTTCGGACAGAAAATACAGCCGGAGACATCAGAATAACAGAGTCAAAACTCGCATTCATCCCTGCTTTCAAAGACCTGATCCCGATTTTTTCCGATCTCGTTCCTGAACTCACGAAAATCCTGAGGGACGAAAAAATAGAGCTGGAAGTCAAGGAAGAAATACGCAAAGTGCTGATCGAATCAAAATGAGCGGACAAAAAATAAATACGGCTGTTTTCGGCGGGAAGTTCGATCCTCCGCATCTGGGTCACCAGCTCAGCATTTTTCTCGCCCTTGAAAAATACTGTTTCGACGAAGTCTGGGTAATTCCGAGTTTTTCCCACCCTTTCGGCTTTCATCCGGGCGACTTCGACAAAAGACTTGAAATGTGCCGCATCATGGCCGGACCTTTCGGAAACAGAGCAAAAGTACTCGATACAGAAAGAAATCTCGGGCTTGAAGTCGTCTACACAGTCGATTTGATCAGACACCTCAAAGCAGCCTTTCCCGAAAACGATTTTTCACTTCTCATAGGCTCCGACAACTGGGATCTCCGCGAAAAATGGAAAGATTTCGATAAGATCGAAGAAATGTGCAGAAAAATAGTCGTCATCGGCCGGGGCGAAGAAAAAGAGAAAGGTTTCTCCCTTCCAGACATATCAAGCACTATGATAAAAAATATGATCAAAGAAAATAAGGATCCCGGCGTCTTTCTTCCTGCCGGAATCCCGGAATATATAAGGAAAACCGGGCTTTACGCCTGATCGAATTTGGGAAAAACGAGAGATTTTCCCTCTTCAAAAGCACCGAAAGTCATAAAATCGCTGTTGAAAAGAGTTTTCAGTTCTCCGCTTTTTACAAGTTCCAACGGAGTTCCGTCAAAAACGAGCCTGCCATCTTTCAAAGCGAGAATCCTGTCCGAAAAAACGAGAGCTTCGTTGATTTCGTGCGTAACTGTTATCACAAGTTTTCCGCTGGAGGCGATTTTTCTTATGATTTCGGAAATTCCGATACGCTGGACCGGATCAAGATAGGTCAGAGGCTCGTCGAGAAGCAGAATTTCGCTATCCTGCGCGATAGCTCCCGCAATAAGGATTCTCTGCCTTTCGCCGCCGCTTAAAGTGCCTGTCTTTCTCGACAGAAATTTTTTCGTATCAGTGAGTTCAAACGCCTGCTCTATCGCAGCTTTATCCTCTGCCGAAAGTTTTTCCCAAGGCTTTCTGTATGGATAACGCGAAAGTTCAAGAAAGTGCGAAACCTCAAAATCACCCGTAATCTCTGCTCCCTGAGGCACGAATGAAATGAGTTTTGCCCGATCCCTCTCACTCATCGAGGCAACTTCGACACCGTTTGCAAGAACGCTTCCCGAATGTTTCAGGAGCGAAGAAACCGCCCGCAGAAGAGTCGTTTTTCCAGCGCCGTTCGTTCCTATCAGCGAAATATTTTCCGACTTTCCCGCAGAAAATGAGATATCGTGAATGATCTCTTTCCCGGAAATCGCAACAGAGAGATTTTTAATTTCCAGCATTCAGAAACCCTACCTATATAGACGTCATAATGGCGTCTATACCGCAAAAACCGTTGCATCATATTCAATTTTTTAGAAAATGCGAGAGTTGCTTTTTTTCAGAGCGGGAATTATCGGTTTATAACTACAGAAAAATCTCAAAACATTAATTTTTGCATTTTAAAAAAACTTGTTTTTCTCCCGGCTATCTTTACCATATATCGTTTTCGATTTTTAAAAAGAGGAATTTATTAAAACATAAATATGCTAATCAAGAATCAAGAATCAAGAATCAAGAATCAAGAATCAAGAATCAAGAATCAAGAATCAAGAATCAAGAATCAATAATCAAGAATCAAGAATCAAGAATCAAGAATCAAGAATCAAGAATCAAGAATCAAGAATCAAGAATCAAGAATCAAGAATCAAGAATCACACTTTAATTATATTTGATTCAGAAATAAAGTCAAGTTTTTCAGACAAATTTTTTAATAATT
>Ga0310690_10001163_pt1 | contig 48672 bp, 39 predicted proteins | sample AusTroGonzalo_MG_2_FD_207661 | JGI IMG/M metagenome (GOLD analysis project Ga0310690, IMG submission 207661) | Bovine rumen microbial communities from tropical cattle in Woodstock, Queensland, Australia - Gonzalo_04 (v2) (version 2) | ecosystem: Host-associated > Mammals > Digestive system >... | reverse complement strand
AGTCCTTCGTCGGGCCGAAGATCTTCTCGCAGAAGAGGCCGTCCTTCTCGGGGCGGTACGTGCGGTAGTTGATGGTCTCGGGGTTCTTCACCTCGCCGTGCGACCAGCTGCGGATCGTCTCGGGCGACGCGAGCTGCACCTTGACGGCGTCGTAGTGGGCGGAGGCGTTGAAGGAGCCGCCGAAGATGTCGGAAGTGTTGTAAGGGTTCATTGTCGTGGATCTCCCTGGAAGGCCTTGTTAGAGGTTGAGCACGCCCGAGAGGAGGTTGTCCGAGGCCTTCGCCTCGGGAACCTGGGCGGACGCGGCGGCGGCCGGCCCCTCGGACTTGCGGCGCCCGGCGGACGTCTCGCCGCCCAGCAGCTGGGTGTCGAGGCAGAGGCCGCGGAGCTCGTGGATGAGGACCGAGAACGACTCGGGCATGCCCGACTCGAGGACGTTCGTGCCCTTGACGATCGACTCGTAGATCCTCGTGCGGCCCTGGACGTCGTCCGACTTCACCGTGAGGAGCTCCTGCAGGGCGTAGGCGACGCCGTACGCCTCGAGGGCCCACACCTCCATCTCGCCCATGCGCTGGCCGCCGAGCTGCGCCTTGCCGCCCAGCGGCTGCTGGGTGACGAGCGAGTAGGGGCCGACCGCGCGGGCGTGGATCTTGTCCGTCACGAGGTGGTGGAGCTTCAGCATGTAGATGACGCCCACGACGACCTTCTGCTCGAAGGGCTCGCCCGTGAAGCCGTCGTAGAGCACCGTCTTGCCCTCGGGGCAGATCCAGCTCTGCGCGCCCTCCTCCCTCTCCTGGACCGCGCGCGCCTTCGCGAGCAGCTCGTCGATCTCCGACTCCTGGACGCCGTCGAACACGGGCGTCGCGGCGTGGAAGCCGAGCGTGCGGCAGGCGAGGCCGAGGTACGTCTCGAACAGCTGCCCGAGGTTCATGCGCGACGGCACGCCGAGCGGGTTCAGCACGATGTCGACCGGGCGGCCGTCCGGCAGGAACGGCATGTCGCAGCTCGGAAGGACGCGCGAGACGACGCCCTTGTTGCCGTGGCGGCCCGCCATCTTGTCGCCGGGCTGGAGGTTCTTCTTGTCGACGAGGAAGACGCGCACCTGCTTGACGACGTCGCCGTCCGCGCCGAAGTCGCCGAGGTCGCCGTCCTCGCCCTCGGACGCCGCCTCCTCGACGGCGGCGAACTCGGCCTCGAACGGGTCCATGATGCCCTGGATGCGGTCCTTCGCGGGGCCCTCGTCCATCTCCCAGTGCGCATGCGCCTTCGCGAGCACCGCGAGCTGGCTCTTCTTGATCTTCTTGTTCGCCGCGATGATCACGTCGCCCGACTCGGCGTCCGTGACGTCCACCGGCAGCTTCTCGTTCATGATCTCGGAGACGAGCTTCTCGACGAGGTCCTTCTCGAGCTTGGCGACCTGGTTCTTGCGCTTCTTCTCGGCGTCCTTCTTCGCCTTCCTGGTCTTCTTCTCGTCCGCGGCGTCGGCCTGCGAGCTCGTCGAGACCTGCACGCCCATCACGACGCCCGTCGTCCCGGGCGGGACCGTGAGCGAGGTGTCCCTGACGTCCGCGGCCTTCTCGCCGAAGATCGCGCGGAGGAGGCGCTCCTCGGGGGAGAGCTCCGTCTCGCCCTTCGGGGTCACCTTGCCGACGAGGATGTCGCCGGGCTTGACCTCCGCGCCGACGCGCACGATGCCGTCGGGGCCGAGGTTCTTGAGCGCGTCCTCGCTGACGTTCGGGATGTCGCGCGTGATCTCCTCGGGGCCGAGCTTCGTGTCGCGCGCGCCGCACTCGAACGTGACGATGTGGAGCGACGTGAAGGCGTCCTCGCGCACGAGCCGCTCGTTGACGAGGATCGCGTCCTCGAAGTTGTAGCCGCGCCAGCTCATGAACGCGACCAGCAGGTTCTTGCCGAGCGCGAGCTCGCCCTGGTCCGTCGCGGGGCCGTCGGCGAGACAGTCGCCCGCGGCGACCTTCTGCCCGCGCCTCACGATCGGCTTCTGGTTGAAGCAGGTGCCGGAGTTGCAGCGGCGGAACTTCTGGAGGTCGTAGCGCCACACGCCCCGCTCGGGGTCGTGCTCGAACGCCGCCTTGCCCTCGGGGAGGCGCCCGTCCTTCGTGACCATGATGAAGTCGGCCGAGACGTAGGCGACGGTGCCCGCCGCGAGCGCGGAGAGGATCACGCGGCTGTCCTTCGCCGAGATGCCCTCGAGGCCCGTCCCGACGTACGGGCGCTCCGTCGTCATCAGGGGCACGCCCTGCCGCATCATGTTCGCGCCCATGAGCGCGCGGTTCGCGTCGTCGTGCTCGAGGAACGGGATGAGGCCCGCGGCGATCGAGATGACCTGCATCGGGGCGACGTCCATGTACTGGACCTCGCGCGCCGGCTTGTCGCAGAACTCGGTCCTGAAGCGGCACGTGACGCGCTCCTCGGCGAAGCGGCGGGCCGCGGTGAGCGGCGCGTTCGCCTGCGCGATCACGTACTTCTCCTCCTCGTCCGCCGGCAGGTACTCGATCTCGTCCGTCACCTTGCCGCCGACGACCTTGCGGTACGGCGTCTCGATGAAGCCGAAGCGGTTGACCTTCGCGTAGATGCCGAGCGACGAGATGAGGCCGATGTTCGGGCCTTCCGGGGTCTCGATCGGGCAGATGCGCCCGTAGTGCGACGGATGCACGTCGCGGACCTCGAAGCCCGCGCGCTCGCGGCTGAGGCCGCCGGGGCCGAGGGCCGAGAGGCGGCGCTTGTGCGCAAGGGCCGAAAGCGGGTTCGTCTGGTCCATGAACTGGCTGAGCTGCGAGCGCGCGAAGAAGTCCTGCACCACCGCGCTGAACGTCTTGGAGTTCACGAGGCGCTGCGGCGTGAGCGGGCCCTGCTGGTTCGCGTCGTGGATCGTCATCCGCTCGCGGATGAGGCGCTCGGTGCGCGCAAGGCCGAGGCGGCACTGGTTCTCGAGGAGCTCGCCCGTCGTGCGGATGCGGCGGTTGCCGAGGTGGTCGATGTCGTCGACCTGCTCCCTGCCCACGTAGATCCTGAGGAGGAGCCGGATCGCCTCGATCACGTCGATGCCGCCCTCGGCCAGCGTGCGGAGGTTCTCGTCGACCTTGCCCGTCAGGTTGAGCCGCTTGTTGATCTTGTGGCGGCCGACGTAGCCGAGGTCGTAGTGCTTGAGGTCGTGGAACATGCGGCGGAGCATCTGCTTCGCGTTCGTCGCCGTCGGCGGGTCGCCCGGGCGCATGCGCTTGTAGACCTCCTTGAGCGCGTCCTCCTCGTTGTGGATGCCCGCCTTCGCGTCCTCGCGGAGCGTCTTGATGAGGGTGCCGTTGTCGGACGAGACGTCCACGACGTCGACCGACTCGATGCCGGCCGCCGCGACCTGCTCCATCATCGCCGGGGTCACCGGGTCGTAGCGGCGCGCGACCACGGCCTGCGACGCCGTGTCGACGAGGTCGTCCTTCATGACGAGCAGGCGCAGGTCCTTCTCGGCGTACTTCTTGCCCGTCGGCAGCGTCTTGAAGTCGTAGAAGAGCTGCATCAGCTGCTCGTCCGACCCGTAGCCGAAGGTCCGGAGAAGCGTCGTCGCGTAGAACTTCCGGCGCCGGCGGCGCTGGTCCATGAAGCACCACATGACGTCGTTCGTGTCGAACATGATCTCGATCCAGTTGCCGCGGTCGGGGATGATGCGGCAGGAAAGGAGCGGCTGCCCGTTCGCGTGCTCCTGGCGCTCCGTCGAGATGCCCGGGCTGCGGTGCAGCTGCGAGACGATCACGCGCTCCGCGCCGTTGATCACGAACGCGCCGTCGGGCGTCATCACCGGCATGTCGCCGAGGAACACCTCCTCCTGGCGGACCTCGCCGGAGTCGTTGAGGCGGAACGTCGCGTGAAGCGGACGGCAGTACGTCTCGCCGTCCATGAGCGCCTGCAGGTAGCTCTTCTTCGGCGGCTGGAGGCTGTAGCCGACGAAGTCGAGCGAATAGCGCGCGTCGCTCGACACGACGGGGAAGATCTCCTTGAAGATCGCCTGAAGGCCCTGGTCCGCGCGCTTCTGCGGCGGTACGTCGGCCTGAAGGAAGTCCTCGTACGACTTGGTCTGGATCTCAATGAGGTCCGGAGGCGTCTCGGCCATGCCCTGGAGACGTCCGAATACTTTGCGTTCTGCACTCATCTTGGCTTGCCCTTGTGTTTTCCCGGCTTCCCGGAATGAAAAGAGAGACTGTCGCACCCCCAATGGCCTGAAGTGTGGTAAGCGGCCACTTTGTTAACTGTGCACATTGCGGGCAAAGTTCATGAATTATATCAAAATCTCCCCCTTGCGCGCAAGAGGGGGATTTGATAAAATTTCACCGTTGGTTCGGACCGGTAGCTCAGTCGGTCAGAGCGGGGGACTCATAATCCCTTGGTCGTGGGTTCAAGTCCCGCCCGGTCCACCACATCGCCCCCTGGTCGCGAGTCCTTCCGAAGCGCGCCCCCTCTCCCGGCCCCAAGAGCCCCTATGCCTGCATCTGCATCCAGCCGTAGGCGCCGATTGCGTCGGCGACCGCGGCAAGGTAGTTCGCCTCGTCGTCCGTCACCTTGCCGTCCTGCGCAACCGTCTCCCTCAGCCCCGTCAGCAGCTCGCGCTTCGCAAGCGGCGGCAGGCGCACGAGCGAATCGAGCGCGCCGAGAAGCTCCACCGCGTCGCCATACGGCTCGGGCATCGGCGGCAGGCCCGGACCGAAGAGCGAAAGCCTCTGTCCCGCCGCCCTGTAGCCGCCCGCCGGATCGCCGCCAAACGACGCGACCGTCGCGATCACGCGCGCGGCGACGGGAAGAAGCGTCCGCGCCGGGACCATCTTCGGTATGCGCCCGTCGGAGAGAAGCCGCCGCCGGACGGACGCCATGACCATCATCTCGAAGGAGTCGTACATCCCGTCCTCCTGCACGACGCGCTCCGCCTCCGCCGCCCAGAAGCGGCGCTGCGAGGCCGAAACGCCGTCCCGAAGCGTGTTGACGCACCGGAGCGCCAGCGTGCGCCGCTCGGACGCGGAAAGCGCGCCGGCCCATCCCTCCGGCGCCTGCCCTCGCAGAAGCGCGATGAGCGTCCCGCCCGCCTTCGACGGACTCCGCACGGACGCGAACGCGGCGGGCTGCACCTTCGCGTCCGCAAGCGACGCGACCGCCGCCTTGAGCCCCTTCGCGCGCGCGATGCTCTTCGCGAAGTTCTCGTTCGCCGCCTTCGCGCGCGCGCGCCGCAGCTCCCGCATCTCCCCCACGCGCGACTTCACCGATTCGTCCGCGGCGTATTCGTTGCGCGGCGAAAGCCGGCGGATGCGCTCCTTGACCGGGGGATGCGTCTCGAACATCGAGTCGACGGACGCGAAGAGCATGTGCGAGACGTCGCCCTGCCACACGCGGAACGAGCGTTCGCAGCCCGCCACGTCCGCCAGATACGTCAGCCGGAGCGCGTTCGCGAGCCCCTCGGGATTGCGCGTGAACTGCGCCGACGCCGCGTCCGCCAGGAACTCGCGCTCGCGCGAGACGGCGCACTGCACGAGCCGCGCGAAGAGAGTGCCGATCATGCCGACGACCCACAGCGAGATGCCGGTGGCGACGTAGATGAGAAGGAGCGGCAGCGGCCCTCCGCCCTTGCCCTTGCTTCTGCCGTGCGAAATCACGACGACGCGAGACTTCTCCTCGTCGTCGCCGCCAAGAAGCGAGAGCATCCCCGCCCCGAAGCGCGAGACGGCGGTGATGCCGCAGACAAGCGCGGCGAGGCGGAAGTTGAGCCGCATGTCGCCGTTCAGGATATGGCTGAATTCGTGCGCGATCACGCCCTGCAGCTCGTCCCGGCTCAGCCACTCGAGCGCGCCGCGCGTCACGCAGACCGCCGCGGCCGAAGGGTCCGTCCCCGCCGCCAGCGCGTTGATGCCGCCTTCGTTCTCCATCACCCAGACGGACGGCATGTCGAGTCCGGACGCAATGGACATCTCCTCGCAGACGTTGAGAAGCTGGGCGCGGACGAGATCGTCGTCGCCGGACGGCGAGATCTTGCCGCGCCTGAGGCGCGTCGCGCCGATGGACTCCATCAGCACGTCGCCGGACGACAGGGCGAAGAACTTGGAGAGCGTCGCAACGGAAAGGAAAAGGAACGATCCAAGGAAGCAGGCCGCCGCCGCCGCCGGGAACCTCCCGCAGAACGCCGCGATGCCGGCCTTGGTCGCATCGCGCGCCAAGTCGGCATCGCCGAAGCAGAGCCACACGCCCCAGCAGGCGCACAAGAGCACAAGACCGGTCGCGGCGGCGGTCGCGAGAACCGCCGCCGCGGCGAGCGCAACCAGGCGGGAAGTCCGTTTGCGCGCCGCCTGCTGGAGCGCGAACGGGTCCATCTCAGAACTTCACCTGCGGCGCCTCGCGCTGCGCGGCGGAGTCGGTCGACTCGAGGAGCGCGGCCGGCGCGAAGTTGAACATCCCGGCGACGATCGAGGTCGGGAAGAGCTCGCGCTTCGTGTTGTATTCCGTCACGGAGTCGTTGTACGCCTGGCGCGCGAACGCGATGCGGTTCTCGGTGGAGGTGAGCTCCTCCATGACGCGCGCCATCTGCCTGTCGGCCTTGAGCTCGGGATAGCGCTCGACGACGACCATGAGGCGCGAGAGGACGCCCGCGAGGCCCGACTCGGCGGCGGAGAACGCCTTCACGGCGGCGGGGTCGCCGGGCGCGGCGGCAAGGGCCTTCGCGGCGCCCGCGGCCTGGTTGCGCGCCTCGATGACGGCGGTCAGCGTCTCGCGCTCGTGCGTGAGGTAGCCCTTCGCCGTCTCGACGAGGTTGGGGATGAGGTCGTAGCGGCGGCGGAGCTGCACGTCGATCTGCGCGAACGCGTTCTTGAACCTGTTCTTGAGCACGACGAGCCCGTTGTAGAGCCCGACCGCCCACGCGACCAGCAGGACGGCCAGCACGACGACGACCAGCAATGCAATCAGTATTCCGTTCATCTTGTCCCTCCGTTCCCTTTCAAGGCGTTTGGCGGCGCGCGCCGGGGAATCAGTCCGCCGGCTCGGACTTCTTGGCCTCGTCCCAGAGCTCGTCCATCTCGGCGAGCGTCATGTCCTTGAGCGAGCGGCCACGCGCCTTCGCCCCGGCCTCGACGGCGCGGAAGCGGCGCGAGAACTTCGAGGTCGCGAGCTCCACGGCGCTCTCGGCGTCCACCTTGAGGTGGCGCGCGAGGTTGCAGACGGCGAAGACCAGGTCCCCGAGCTCGCCCTTCACCCTGCCGGAGTCGGCGGGCTTGTCGCTCTTGCGCGCGGCGACCTCGGCCTTGAGCTCGGAAAGCTCCTCTTCGACCTTCTCCATCGGGCCGTCCGCGTCCTTCCAGTCGAAGCCGACGCGCGCGGCCTTCTCCTGGACGCGTTGCGCCTTGAGAAGCCCCGGAAGCGCGGCGGGCACGCCGTCGAGCGCGGAGTGCCGCGCCTCCTTCCTGTGCTCCATCTGCTTGATCTGCTCCCAGTTGCGGAGCACGGTCGCGGAGTCCTTCGCGTCGACATCGCCGAAGACGTGGGGATGCCGGTGGACGAGCTTGTCGGAGATCGCGTTCGCGACGTCGTCGAAGGAGAAGCGCCCCTCCTGCTCGGCCATCACGCACTGGAACATCACCTGCAGGAGAACGTCGCCGAGCTCCTCGACGTAGTTCGCCCTGTCCTCGGGGCGGTCCATCGCCGCGAGGAGCTCGTGCGTCTCCTCGAGGAGGCACGGCTTGAGCGACTCGAGCGTCTGCTCGCGGTCCCAAGGACAACCCGCCCGCGGATCGCGCAGACGGGTCATGATTTCGTGCAGCCGTTCGATGCCGGTCATGGCGGTCAGCCGACGCGGAGGACCTCGAGGACGGTCTTGGCGGCGGCGGCGTTCAGCTCCTTGACCACCTCGTCCGCGCCGCCGAAGTCCTGGTAGGCGACGTGCGGCGTCGAGACCGCGATGGCCCCCATGCCGGCGAGGAGGGCCGACTTGACGCCGAAGCCGGACCCCGTGACGGCCAGCGTGGTGAAGTTGCGGAGCTTGTTCATCGCGCAGGCGCGGCGCCAGGCGTCCCACTTGACGCTGCCGTAGGTCGAGGACGTCTCCTGGTGGAGGACGACGTTCTCGCCGAGGATGCCGGCGAAGGCGCCCTTCACCTTCTCGACGTTGGCGCGCGTGCCGACGACGACCTTGACGCCCTTGGCGGCGAGCGCGGAGACGAACTTCGCGAACGCGGGCGTCACGGCCGAGGGGATCGCCGCCTCGAGCGCGGCGCCAAACGCCTCGGCGAGGTCCTTCGCGGCCTTCGCGGCGGTCTTCTTCGTCTTGACGACGGCAAAGTAGTCCGCAAGCCCGCCCTGGTAGTTCCCGCCGGCGAGATACTGCGCCTCGATGCGCTCGTCGAAGGGTATCCCGTCGAGGTCGGCGAGAAACTTCTTCGTGACGCCGAAAAGGAGACTCGCGCCGTCCATCGCGGCGAAGTCGAACTCGACGACGACGCCCTTCTTCACGCTTTCAGCCATAGACACCTCCTGGTTCTCTCTTCACGTACCTGCGCCCGCGCGGACGCCTCACTTCGCCGTGCGCTTCTTGCGCGGGTTGGGCTGGCCGATCTCGGACAGCATCTTGCGGAAGGACCCCTTGCGGACGTTGAACGGCTTGCCGCCCCTGATGCGCGGGAACTCGCAGGCGCGGATCTTCGCGTTCTGGTCCTCGTCGGGGCCGACGACGCCGGACTCGCCCGCGAGCGCGCAGGCGACCGCGCAGCGGGCGCACTTCTCGATGAGCTTGAGGTCCTTCTTGTTCGGCGCGGCCGCGCGGGCGAAGTAGCCGGACTTGAACACCTGGACCTTCTCGGCCCTGAGGATCTCGCCGAAGCGCTTGCCGACGTACTGCCCGACGTTGACCTTGTCGAGCCGCGGATGGCCGAACGCGTCGCGCGGAACCTCCTCGCCGCGCTTCTCCATCTCCTTGATGATGTCGGCCACGCCCGCGCCCTCGGACACGAAGATGTTGACCGAGTCCCACTTGTCCATGACCTTCAGCAGGCGCTCGCCCTCGGCCTTGAAGTCGATCTTCGACTCGGGCACGTAGACGGCGTGGACGTCCTGGCGCCCCTGCGTGAGCATGAACGCGGGGAGGAACTTCGTGCGGCGGAGCATCTTGCGGTAGCACTGCGCCGTCTTGTAGGTGAGCCAGCCGCAGTTGCGGCCCATGACCTCGTGGATCGTGAGCGCGCGCGGGTTCGCGCTGTTCTCCTTGACGACGTTCATGAAGAACTTCGCGCCCTCCTCGGCCGCCGTCCACGCGCCGAGCGACTGCTTGATCGGGTAGACGTCGTTGTCGATCGTCTTGGGGAGGCCGACGACGATGAGCGGATAGCTGTTCGTCGCGAGATACGCGGCGAGGTCGGCCGCCGTCGTGTTCGTGTCGTCGCCGCCAATGGTGTGGAGAACGTCGACGCCGTCCTTCACGAGCTGGTCCGCCGCGACCTTGAGCGGGTCCTCGCCCTCCTTGACGAGCCCGCGCTTGACGCAGTCCTTGACGTTCGTGAGCTTCACGCGGCTGTTGCCGATCGGCGAGCCGCCGTGCTTCGTGAGGACGAGCGCGTTCTTGCGCACCTCGTCCGTCACGGGGATGGAGTCGCCCTTGAGAAGCCCCATGTAGCCGTTGACGTAGCCGATCATCTCGACGCCCGGCGCCTTCTTCGCGTACTCGTCGATCAGGAACCCTATGGACGAGCTCAGGCACGGGGCCAGCCCGCCAGCCGTCAGGAACGCGACCTTCTTCACTTCTTTTGCCATTTTCTTTCCCTGTTGAGTTGACCTTCAAATTCCAGCGCCTACGCCCCGATCCCCTTCATGACGTTCGCCATCTCGATGGCGGCCTGCATCGCGGAAAAGCCCTTGTTGCCCTGCTTCGTGCCGCAGCGCTCGACGGCCTGCTCGAGGTTCTCCGCGGCCACGACGCCGTCCAGGACGGGCACGCCGGCCGCAATCGATATCTCGCTGAAGGCCTTTGCCGTGGCCTGGTTGATGAGGTCGGCGTGCGCCGTCGCGCCCTGCACGACCGCGCCGAGACAGACGACGGCGTCGACTTTCGACGCCGCGAGCTTCGACGCCGCGAGGGGCAGCTCGTACGCGCCGGGCACCCTGACAAGGACCAGGTCCCTGTCCGCCCCGCCCATGCGGAGGAACGCGTCTTCCGCGCCCTTCACCAGCTGCTCCGTGAGGAAGCTGTTGAACCGGCTTGCGACGATGGCGACCTTCAGTCCCTTCGCCGAAAGCTCACCGTTGATTTCCTTCATGCCGCTCTCTTCCTTTTTTCAAAAAGACTTTGTAGATTTTATCACATACCGCCGTCGATGTCAAAGAGGCGGCAGTTCGGGCAGTCGGGATGCGCGGCAAGGCAGAACGAGCGGTGGATGTCGATGAGGCCCTGGATGTGCAGGCCGTTGCGCGAATAGAACGCCGCGGGATTGTGGTCGCGCCCGAGCAGCCTGAACGCCGCAAGGCGAACGGGTCCGGACACGTCCTCGGCCGGCAGCCACGCCGGGGCCTCGGCGAGACGGCCCTCCGCAATCGCCCACGGCACGACGACGTTCGCGAAGACGGCCGCCGCCCGGCCCCTCCCCACCAGCCGCCGGGCCGTCAGCACGCCGACGCCCGCCCGGCAGCCGGCCGGCGAGAAGTCGCGCGCCTCCATCAGCTCCATCGCCGGCGTCGAGAGGAACAGCCCGGCCGCCGCCGCGAGGCGCCTCCCGGGCGCGTTCCGGGGACGCCCGCCGCCCGACACGCCCGCAAACGGCGCGGCGGCGAGAAGCGCGGCGACGGCGTTCCCGGGCTCCGCGGCGAGATGCCGGAAGGGGACGGCCGCCGCGACGGCGCGGAACGCGCGCGCGTTCCGGCTGTAGCCGAGCGCGCCCATCGTCTCGGAGTAGAAGAGCTGCTCGCGCGGAGCGCCGCCGGCAAGCAGCCGCCGCAGGCGCGCGCCCTTCGCGGCGAGACGCCGGCGCCCGGCGGACGCCAGCGTCGCGAGCGCGCGGCCGGGATCGTCCCGGAGGGCAAGGTGGCAGGGGCGCTCGCCCGAGGGCAGGCGCGCGAACGGATAGGCCCCGAGGTCGATCGCCTCCGGCGAAAAGCCGGGGTCGGCCGTGAAGAACCGCCCGATCCAGAGCGACAGGGCCCCCGGCGGAAGCGAAGACGGCGGCGGGCCGCAGCTCCACGTGACGTGCGCGACGACGCCCCGGTAGGCCGGGTCGCCCCCGTGGCGGTGCGCGTCCCAGTCGGCGGGCGAGAGGTGGACCTCGACGTCGCCGGCGATGCGGCGCCGCTCGGGGCCGACCTCCAGCACGGCGCCGAGGAAGTCCGGGCCGGGGCCGAGGTTCCACGCGCCCGGATCGACCACGCGCACCTCCTGCGCGCCGGCAAAGAGGCGCCCCGGGCGGAGCGCGCGGTCGTACCAGAGCGCCTGCACGTGGCGTTCGGTGATCACGCGGCCTTCCGTGCGGACTTCGCCTTTGCGGGATCGGGCGGAGTCGCCTTCACGAGCTCGACGATCTTCGCCGTCGTCTCCGGGCACTCCCTCAGGCGGGCGATCGCCGCGAGCGAGCCCTGCGCGAGCTGCTCGTCGCCGAACGAAAGCCAGCTGCCGCGGCGCTCGACGACGCCGCGCGCGATCGCCGCGTCGAGGACGGACCCCTCCCACGAGATGCCGCACGCGTAGAGGATGTCGAACTCCGCCTCCGCGAACGGCGAGGCGACCTTGTTCTTCACGACCTTGACGCGCGTCCTGTTGCCGACGACCTCGCCGGCGGCCGACTTGACCGCGCCGATGCGCTGCACCTGCAGGCGGCAGCTCGCGTAGAACTTGAGCGCCTTTCCGCCGGGCGTCGTCTCGGGGTTGCCGAACATCACGCCGATCTTCTCGCGCACCTGGTTCGTGAAGACGCACAGCGTCCTCGTCTGCGCGATCGCCGCGGTGAGCTTGCGCATCGCCTGCGACATGAGCCGCGCCTGGAGCCCGACGTGGCTGTCGCCCATCGCCCCGTCGATCTCGGCCTGCGGCGTCAGCGCCGCGACCGAGTCGACGACGACGATGTCGACCGCCCCCGACTTCACGAGCTCCTCGCAGATCGTCAGCGCCTCCTCGCCGCTCGACGGCTGCGAGACGACGAGGCCGTCGAGGTCGACGCCGATCCGCCGCGCATAGGCGGGGTCGAGCGCGTGCTCCGCGTCGATGAACGCGGCCGTGCCGCCCGCCTTCTGCACGTTCGCGACCGCGTGGAGCGCGAGCGTCGTCTTTCCCGACGACTCGTGCCCGTAGAGTTCGACGATGCGCCCCTTCGGGAGCCCGCCGACCCCGAGCGCGAGGTCGAGCCCGAGGGCCCCGGTCGAGACGGACTCGACGTCCCTCTGCGCGGCATCGCCGAGCTTCAGGATCGACATCTCGCCGAACTGCTTCCTGATCTCCTTCATGACGGTTTCAAGTGTCATGGCCCCTCCCTTCGCTTTCAGTCGCCCCAGCGGACGAACCGCTCCCCGTTTTCGAACAGCCGCACGCCGGGCACGTGGTCGATCACGGCCCGCGTCCGCGCGCCCGGCGCCCCGTAGACCTCGACCACGTCGAACCGGTAGCCTCCGGCCCAGCGCTCCTTCGCCATCCAGGTGCGGCAGGCGCGGCGCAAAAGGTCCTTCTTGCGCCGCGTTATGCTCTGGAGCCGTCGTGCGTACGGGCTTCGCCGCGCATGCTGCTTCACCTCGACGAACGCCATCACGTCGTACAGACGGTCGTAGGCGACGATGTCGATCTCGAGGCGGCGGTCGCGGCGGCAGGGGCGGACGTTCCGGCCGACGATCTCGTATCCGTGGACGCGCAGGTACTCGGCCGCGACGTCCTCGCCCCATGCGCCGTGCGCGACGCCGACGTTCGCCGGCGCGTCAGGCCGCGTCCGCATCACGCGCCTCCCGCGCCGCGCGCTCCTCCCGGCGGTAGGCCGCCGTGTCGTGCTCGACCAGCGTCGGGATGCCGAAGCAGATGACGCCGAACGAGCTCTCGACCGCAAGGCGGAGCCCGAGCGCCTCGCCGTCGGAGAGGACGATCCGCGCGCTCGACTCGTCCTTCCCGTCGCGCGACGAGCGGTAGAGCTCGAGCGAGTAGCACGAGGACGGCTCGACGAGGTGGCGAAGGGCGATGCGCGTCGTGAAGCGCGACGTCGTGTGGTAGAGCCCCTTGCCGTCCTCGACCGACTCGCGCTCGCCCCTGAACACCTGGACGATGCGCGTGAGGTCGGAGAAGTCGAGCTTCACCGTGAGGCGCCCGTCCCAGTCGAACCGCGGGTACACCGGGTTCGGGCCGCGGCAGTCGCCGACGGTCAGCTGGCCGGCCATCGTCATCATGATGCAGCCGTCGACGTCGTCGTGCGCGGGGTGGAGCGCGAGCTTCATCGCGCACCCCGTGCCCTTGGCGTTTGCGTGGTAGAAGGCCAGGTTCGGTCGGTACTGGCCGGGCCGCGCGGCGGCGGCGTCCTTTCGTTCGTTCATGGCGTGTCTCCTTTCGTTCGTTTTCGTTTTCCCGCTTCCCGCGGTTCCCGGGCCGTCAGGCCCAGAAAGAGTCCTGCCCCTGGTCGAGCTGGCGGAGGCCGATGGCGAGCAGCACGTCCTCGTCCGCCACGTCCGCGCGGCCCGCGATGTCGGCGCACGTCCGCGCGACGCGGAGGATGCGGTCGTAGGCGCGCGCCGAGAACCGCAGCCGCTCGAGCCGCTCGCGGAGCCGCCGCGACGCCCTCTCGTCCATCCGGCAGATGTCCCTCAGGTCGCGGCTCCGCGCGTCGGCGTTCGTGACGACGCCCTGCATCCCGCGATAGCGCGCGCGCTGCACCTCCCGCGCGGCGACGACGCGCGCGCGGATCGCCTCGCTCGGTTCGCCCGGCTCCAGGGAGTCGAGCTCGTCCGGGCGGACGGCCGCGACGCCGCACTGGATGTCGATGCGGTCGAGAAGAGGGCCCGACACGCGGTGCTGGTACTTGAGGATCTGCCGCTGGTTGCAGCGGCACTCGCGCGTCGGGTCGTTGTAGTAGCCGCACGGACACGGGTTCATCGCCGCGACAAGCATGAACCGCGAGGGGAAGTCGCAGGCCGCCGCCGCGCGGGAGACCGCGACGTGCCCGTCCTCAAGCGGCTGGCGCAGGACCTCGAGCGCGCTCCTCGGGAACTCGGCGAACTCGTCGAGGAAGAGGACGCCCCGGTGCGCGAGCGAGACCTCGCCGGGAACGGGGCGCGTGCCGCCGCCGAGAAGCCCGATCGAGCTCACCGTGTGGTGCGGCGCGCGGAAGGGCCGCGAGGTCACGAACGTCCCGCCGCCCTTCTCGCGCCCCGCGACGGAGTGGACCTTCGAGACCTCGAGCGCCTCCTCGACGCTCATCGGCGGGAGGATCGACGGGATGCGCCGCGCGATCATCGTCTTCCCCGAGCCCGGCGAACCGATCATGAGCAGGTTGTGCCCGCCCGCGACGGCGATCTCGACCGCCCGCCGGAGCGTCTCCTGCCCCTTCACGTCGGCGAAGTCGTCCCCCCGCCCGCCGTCGGACGCGACGAGCCGGGCGAAGTCCGTCGCCTGCGGCTCGATCGCGATCTCGCCGTTCAGGTAGCCCACCGCCTCGGCAAGCGTCCGCACGGGGACGACGTCGATCCCCGAGACGGCGCTCGCCTCCTCGGCGTTCCCCTCGGGGACGAGAACCGCGCGGCGGCCGATGCGCCGCATTTCCATCACGATGGGGAGGATGCCGCGGACGCGCCGGACGGCGCCCGCGAGCGAGAGCTCGCCGACGAGGCCGTACTCGGCGAGCTCCTCCGTGCGGAGCCGGCCCGTGGCCTTGAGGAGCGCGACGGCGATGGGGAGGTCGTAGATCGGGCCCTCCTTGCGGACGTCGGCCGGCGCGAGGTTCACCGTCACCGCGAACTCGTCCTTCGAGCGGAAGCCCGAGTTCCTGAGCGCGGTCGAGACGCGGTCCTTCGCCTCCTTGACCGCCTGGTCGGGGAGGCCGACGATGGCGAACGAGCTCGTGGCCTTGGCCGAGCTGACCTCGATCTCGACCGTCGACGCGTCGACCCCGTTAAGCGCTCCCGAATAGCATCTCGCGACCATGTTCAGCGTTCCTTTCGCCCTGTTCCGCAGGACGTGAACATTGTCGCAAATCCACCAGAGACGCGTGTGTCGCGAACGGGTTTTCTTCGGGTCATTTTTGACCCTAAGGCCCGGCGACTCGCCGAGTCCCGCCGCGCCCTCGACGCCGAAATCACACACCGTCCCCCGCTGTCAAGTCGGCATGAACCGCGCGCGGAACGGCGAGCCGGCTATCGGACGAGCTTGTAGCCGATGCCGCGGGCGTTGGCCACCATCCCGCCCGAGCGCCCGAGCTTCGCCTTGAGCCGCTTGACGATGCAGCGGACGGCGTTGTCGTCGCCGACGTAGCCCTCGCCGCGCAGCGCGGAGAAGATCTCGTCGAAGGAGAAGTAGCGTCCGCGCTCGGACGCGAGAAGGCGCAGGAAATGCGCCTCCGACTTCGTGAGCTCCGACCCCGCGCCGTCGCACCGGACCTCCATCTTCGCGAAGTCGACCGTCGCGGCGCCGAGGCGCAGGACGTCCGCGGCCGGGCGCGACGCGTCGACAGCCGCGCGGCGGCGGAGCGCCGAGCGGATGCGCGCGAGAAGCTCGTCGGTCGAGCGCGCCTTGTCGATGTAGTCGTCCGCGCCGAGGCCGAGCCCGCGCACGAGCCCCGCCTCGGAGGGCATCGCGGTGAAGAAGAGAATCGGGACGAGCGGGTCGGCGCGCCGGATCTCGACGCAGGCGGCGACGCCGTTCATGCGCGGCATCATCACGTCGAGAAGGACGAGGTCGGCCCGCCGCTCGGCGAACTTCGCGACCGCGTCCTCGCCGTCGCGGGCCGTGCGCACGGCGTAGCCCTCGCCTTCGAGAAGCGCGCGGAAGCGCCGCCGCGCGCCGACTTCGTCATCGGCAAAGAGGATCTCCTCCATCGCTGACGCTCAGAGCGCGGAGCCCGGGAAGAAGGTCCCGACGGAGCGGCCCGCGAGGATCGGCAGGAGGACGGCCTTGCGCCCGTTCGCGATGTAGACGTCGATGCCGGACGCGACGCCGGCCTTCACGGCGCGGAGCTTGGAGCCCATGCCGCCCTTCGAGAGGGTCCCCTTCTCGCCGACGCGGACGAGCCGCATGACGCTGCGGAAGCTCTCGACGCGGGGGATGCGCCGGCCGGACGCGTCGAGAAGGCCGTCGACGGTCGTGAGCAGCACGAGGGTGTCGGCCTTCACGAGCCGCGCGATGAGGAACGACAGCCAGTCGTTGTCGCCGAACGTCCTGCCCTTCAGCTCCTCGTCGGCGACGACGTCGTTCTCGTTGATGATCGGCACGATGCCCGAGCGGACGAGGTGGTCGAGCGACCGCTTCACGTTCTGCGCGCGGTGGTGGTCTTCGAAGTCGTAGTGCGTGAGGAGGATCTGCCCGATCTTGACGCCGTGCCGCGCGAACATCTTCTCGTACTCGAAGATGAAGCGCGCCTGGCCGACCGCCGCGCACATCTGGACGTCGTTGACGTCCGCCGGGCGCGCCTTGAGGCCGAGCGCCTCGACCCCGGCCGCGACCGCGCCCGAGGAGACGAAGAACACCTCGTGCCCGCCCTTCCTGAGCGCGCTCAGCTGGGCCACGAGCCGCTTGAGCGCGGCGTGGTCGGGCTTCCCCGACCGGTTTGCGATCGCATGCGTACCGACTTTGACGACGATTCTCATAGCCGGGTATTATACCATATTCCCGCCGCCGCGCCGCGGCGGCGGCGCCCGTCAGTCCGTGTCGCGGACGGCGTCGAGGAGCTCGTCGGACGTGATGAAGCGCCCCTTCGCGCGGCAGACGAGGATGCGCCCGATCAGCGCGCTCTCGATGTCCGAGAGGCACACGCCGTCCCTCCGGTCGCGGAGGATGCGCATGAGGTCCTTCGTCGTCACGCCGCTCTTCTGCTCGCGCCGCGGGACGAAGACGTCCGTCGCCGCGACAAGCGCCCGCGCGACGGGGCCGAGCGCCGTCGCGAGCGCGCGGTAGGGCCGGGCCATCGCGAGGCAGAAGCGGAGCGGCCGCGCCGCGCAGAGCAGCTTCGGAAGGAACTCCGAGACGTAGAGGACCAGGAGGGCCGAGGCGACGCTCCAGGCGACGCCCCCCGCGCGCGAGCCGCCGACCACCTCGAGCGAGAGCGCGGCGGAGGCGGACGAGAACGCGACGGAGGCGAGGTTGTTCCCGATGAGCAGCGTCGTCAGCGTGCGCGGCATGTCGGCGAGCGCCGCCTGGACGACCTTCGCCTTTCGCCCGCCCGCGCGGGCGAGGTGGAGGACGCGCTCGCGGCCGACGGAGAGGAAGCCCGTCTCCGCGCCGGCGCAAAAGGCGGCGACGGCGAGCGCGGCGAGCGCGGCGAGGAAGAGGAAGAGGATCGTCATGCGTCGTCCTCCTCCGTCCGCTCGACGGCGGCGTCCGTCTCCTCGACAAGCTCCTCGTCCGACGCCGCCGAGGGGCGCGACAGCACCTCGAACCGGACGAGCGTCACGCGGCGCCCGCGCCGCTTCAGGACGGTCGCGCGGCAGCCGTCCGCCTCGATCTCCTGCCCGACGTGCGGGATGCGCTCGGCGTGGAACGTGACCCAGCCCGAGAGCCGGTCGGCGTCTTCCGCCTCGAGCTCGAGGTCGAGCGCGCGGTTCACCTCGTCGAGGCTCGCGCGCGCGTCGATCTCCCACACGTTCTCCCCCTTCCTCGCGATCGCCGGCTCGTCTCCCGCGCCGCCGCCGAACACCGCCGGTCCCATGATCAGCTCGAGGACGTCGTTGAGCGCGATGATGCCGGCCGTCCCGCCGTACTCGTCGAGGACGACGGCAAGGCGCTTCCCGCTCCTCGCGAACGTCACGAGGAGGTCGTCGAGCGTCACGTTCTCGGGGACGAAGAGCGCGTCCTCGCGACGGCCGGTGCGGACGTCGAGAACGCCCTCGATCGCGTCGGGCGTGCGGCGGAAGAGGGGGAGGAACCGGTGCTTCGCCCGCGCGCGCGCGGCGGCGCGCGCCTCCTCCGGGAGGTCGAGGTCGACGCCCTCGACGTCGACGCGCGGCGTCATCTCGTCGTTGGCGTGGAGCTCCGAGAGGCGCAGGACGCCCTCGATCATGTCGACGTCGGCCGCAAGCGACTCGTCCTTCTCGGCGGCCGACTCGAGGACGGACATCAGCTCCTCGTCGGAAAGCGCCCGGCGCTCGCGCTCGAGCGCGGGCGCGAACGCCCGCGAGGAGAGGCGCAGCGCGTTGTTGAACGGCCGGAGGACCGACCGCCAGAACTGCAGCAGCCGCGCGCAGGGCGGCGCAAGCCGCTCGGCGTACCGGAGGGCGAGCCGCTTCGGGGCGATCTCGCCGAACACGAGAAGAAGCGCCGCCATCGAAGGGACCGCCAGCCACCCCCCGCCGGGGACCCAGGCGCGGAAGAGGTGGAACCCGACCGTCGAGATCGCGAAGTTGACGAGCGTGTTGCCGACGAGGAGCGTCGAGAAGAGGACCGCCTTGTCCGCGAGGCACTTCGCGATGAGCGCGTCGGCGGAGGCGCTCCGCGCGCGGATGCGCTCGCGCTGCGCGCCCGTCAGGGCGAAGAGCGCCGTCTCCGACCCGGAGAAGAACGCCGAGAGGGCGAAGAGCAGCACGAGGACGACCGTCAGGACCATGCCGGCGCTACCGCTTGAAGCAGATGCGGTTGATGATCTGGTCGAAGCTCTCGCGGCCCGAGAGGATCTCGATCGAGATGCGGAGGTAGAGGCACTTCACGGGCGTCGTCTCGAGGCGCGGGAAGCGCACCGCGTCCTTCTCCGTCGTCACGAGCGCGTCCGCGCCCATGTCGGCCGTGCGGTTGAGCGCATAGAGCACCTCCGACGCGTCGTAGCGGTGGTGGTCGGCGTAGCGCTCGCACCAGACGACCTTCGCGCCGAGGCGCCGGAGCGAGTTCTCGAAGCCCTTCGGCGAGGCGATGCCCGAAAGCGTGCACACCGTCTTGCCCTCGAGCCAGGAGAGCGGGTGCTCCTCGCGGCTCCACACGTCCCTCAGGACCCGCGGCGCGTGGTTGCACTCGACGATCTCCGCCGCGGCGTTGTGGCGGCGGACCTCCTCGCGCACCGCCGAGACGTCGCCCCGGCACTTCGTGAGGAAGACGATGTCGGCGCGCTTCAGGTGGCGCACCGGCTCGCGCAGCACGCCGCGCGGCAGCATCTGCCCGTTGCCGAAGGGGTTCGTCGCGTCGACGAGCACGACCTCGATCGAGTGCTTGAGCTTCTGGTACTGGAAGCCGTCGTCGAGGATGAGCGTGTCGCAGCCAAGGCGCTTGATCGCGTACCGCCCCGCCTTCACGCGGTCGCGGTCGACGACGACGGCGACGCCCGGGAGGTTCGAGGCGAGCATGTAGGGTTCGTCGCCGCCGGTCGCCGAGTCGAGCAGGACGCGGCGCCCGTCCGACACGACGAGCGGCTTCGAGACGACCTGCGTGAACATGCGCACCCACCACGGCGCCTCCTTGCGGCGGTAGCCGCGCGAGAGGATCGCGACCTTTCGCCCCTCGGCGGCGAGCGTTCGCGCGAAGATCTCGGTCACCGGCGTCTTGCCCGTGCCGCCCGCCGTCACGTTGCCGATCGAGATCACCTGGATGCCGAGCGGGTAGCGGCGCTTCAGGCCCGTCCGGTAGAGGAAATAGCGGATCGCGACGGCGGCCGCGAAGAGGCAGCTCGCGAACTTGAGGAACACGAGCAGCGCCCGGATGCCGAACGGCTGGTCGCGGTCCGCGCCCGGCTCCTGGATGAGCCGGACGAGATAGCTCTCGAGCCGCTCGATTCCGCTCTGTCTCGCCTTTCTCATTCCCCGTATTATAGCATAACCGCCGGGGCCGCGCGCGCCCCGGCGGCGTCAGGCGCCGGCGAGGGCCTGCGCGGCGCGTTCGCCGCGCGCCCTGAGCTCGTCGTCCGTCAGCGGCGCGAGGCCCTTCGAGCGGAGGTAGCGGACCGCCCGCCGGTAGGCGATGCGCATGCGCGCGTCGCCGGACGCGCGAAGCGCCGCCGCGTTCTGCTGCGTGAGGAAGTCGTTCGACCAGCTGCCGTCCGCCCGCTGCGAGGCGACGATCCGCTCGAGCGCCTCCTCGGTCGGCGCGTAGGCGACCGTGTAGACCGCCGCGCCCGCGTACGGCGCGCGCGGCGCGCGCGCGGCGTCCTGAAGGAAGAGCGACAGCCCGAGCGCGACGAGAAGCGACGCCGCGGCGAGGTAGCCGGCGCGCCGGAAGAGGGCGCCTGGTGCTTTCGCGGCTTCGCCGCCGGTGCTTTCGTGGCTTCGCCACTGGCGCCGGGTGCCGGGCTCGACTTCGCGGGCGGCGCGAAGACGGTCCGCGACGGCGCGGTACTCGGGCCCGAGTTCGTCGAGCGTCCCCTCAAGGTCTGCGTTCATCGAAAACCTCCTTCAGCTTCTTCAGCGCATTCGACATGCGCGACTTGACCGTCCCGACCGGAATCCCGAGGACCGCCCCGACCTCCGCGTACGGAAGGTCCTGGAAGACCCCGAGCTCCACCACCTCCCTGAGCGGCTCGGAGAGCCGCGAGAGCGCCCAGCGGACGTCCTCGCGCGCGTCGGCCCTTCCGACCGACGGCCCGGCGGACGTCGCCGCCTCCCTGCCCCAGGCCTCCTCCCGCCCCTCGCGCCGCGTCTGCCGCCGCAGGGCGTCGATGCGGACCTGGCGCGCCAGCAGGAAGAGGAAGGTCGAGAGCTTCGCCGTCGGCCTGTACGCGCCGCGGTACTTCCAGAGCCGCAGGTACGTCTCCTGGACGAGATCCTCGCCTTCAGAGTATTGAACGCCCTGGCGCCAGAAGAAGTTCAGAAGATTCCTCTCGAACTTCCGCGCCTCCGCCATCAGCCCCTCATCCGACATGGGCGAGGACCTCGCTGAGAAGTGACGACCCCTCCGCGCCGGGGATGCCGAGGAACTGCGCAAGCCAGACGAGCCCGAGCCCGACCGCAAGGCCGGAGACGCCCGCGGCCAGCGCGCCGAAGACGGCGTCGCCCGGCTGCGCGAGCGCGACCTTCACCGTCTTGCGGACGAGGGTCCGGACGATCCAGAAGGCGACGAGCGAGGCGAGCGCGACGGCAAGGCCGCGCGCAAGGCCGGACGAGAGGGCCGATGCCGAGAGGCGCCAGCCGAACGTCGCCGCGAACGCGGCCGCGAGGCAGCCAGAGAAGAACGCGAGCGCGCCGGAAAAGCCGATGAAGAGCCCCGTGACGACGCCGCCGGCCGCCAGCGCGAGGATGACGTAGTCTGGCGGCGCGAGGGTCACTTGGCCTTCCGGGCGGAGACGAAGTCGCGGTAGCGCTGGTAGGCGTCGGCCGTCTTCGACTGGTTGCCGACCTTGCGCAGCGCGCGGATGAGCCCGTCGATCGCGGAGACGTCGGCCGGGTTCGCCGCGACCGCCCGCGAGTAGAGCTCGACCGCCGTCGCGTGCTGCCCGAGCTTCGCGGCGAGCTCGCCGGCCGTCAGGAAGGTCGACACGGCGCCCGGACGCAGCGAGCAGGCCGCCTTGTAGCAGTCAAGCGTCCGCTGCCGGCCGGCCGCCGTCGTGTCCGTCTTCTCCCAGGCCTTCGCCAGGCCCAGCGCGGCCGGATAGCTCAGCACGTCCGCCCTGCAGGCCGCCTCGTATTCGCCCCGCGCCGCCTTGGCGTTCCCCTTCTTCATCGCTGCGTCGGCGCGCTGGAGCGCCGCGGACGCCGCGGACTCGTCGCGGCGACGCGCGCCCGGACGCTCCGCAGCGCGGCGGGCGATGTCGGCCTTGATGCCGGGGATGATCTTGCGCTGCGCGTACTGCGCGCGCGTGTCGGCCTTCTCGCCGAGGCGAACGAAGACCTCGAACTGCTCGAGCGCGGCCTCGAGGTAGCCGTAGGCGTCCCCCCGGTAGAGGAGCCCGAGGTGGTAGCGCGCCGAGGCGTTGCGCCGGTCGAGGCGGATCGCCCGCAGGAAGGCGATGCGCGCAAAGTCGCGCCGGTCGCACGTCATCTCGACGATGCCGAGGCCCGTCCAGCCGAGCGCCTGCGCCTCGGGCTGAAGCGCCGGATCCTCGGCGACGGCCGAGAAGCCGCGCGCCGCGCGCGCGTAGTCCTTGGCGTAGAAGGCCACCTCGGCGTCCAGAAGCGCGACGTCGGGCGCGGCGGGGGCGAGCGCGGCCGCCCGGGCGACCGCCCGCTCCGCGTCGGCGATCTGGCCGAGGTCGGCCCGGACCCGCGCCAGCATCACCAGGGCGTCAACGTTCTCGGGGGCCCGGAGGAGGCTCTTCTCGAAGAGCCGTCCGGCCTTCTCGAGGCTGCGCACCTCGTATGCGGCCATGCCGTCGGCATACTCCTTCGCCCCGTCCTTCGGGCCGCACCCGGCGAGGAGGAGGAGCCCGAGCGAGGCGGCGAGCGGACGCACGGCCGGCCCCCTATGCACGGATGAGCGAGAGGAATTCATCGCGCCTGGCCTCCATGATCTCCTTTGTCCTTCCCTCGAGGTTGAGCCTCACGAGCGGCTCGGTGTTCGACATGCGGACGTTCGCCCACCAGCCCTCGGCCTCCCACGCGTCGACGCTGACGCCGTCGAGCTCGAAGACCTTCGCCTTCGCCGAATAGACCTCCTTCACCTTCGCAAGAACCTCCGCCGGCGGCGTCACCGTCTTCGTGTTGATCTCGCCGGACTGCGAATACCTCCTCAGCGGCGCGACGAGCGCGGAGAGCGGCCTGTCGGACGCGGAGACGATGTTCGCGAGCGCGAAGGTCGCCATCGCGCTCGACTCGGCCGTGGAGTTCGCCTTGAAGTAGTAGTGCCCGGAGAGCTCGCCCGCGAAGATCGCGTCGTTCGCGCGCATCTGCTCCTTGATGAACGAGTGCCCGACGCGCGACATCATGGGCCTGCCGCCCGCCGCCGCGATCGTCTCCTCGCAGACCTTCGACGAGCGGAGGTCGTAGAAGCACGCGGCGCCCGGGTTCGAGGCGAGGAGGTCCCGGGAGATCAGCGCGGTCACGAAGTCCATCGGGATGATCTCGCCGTTCTCGTCGAGGAAGCCCGCGCGGTCCGCGTCGCCGTCGTAGGCGACGCCGAACGCGTACTTGCCGGGATTCGCCTTCATGAGCGCCTGGAGGTCCTTCAGCGTCTCGTGGTGGAGCGGGTTCGCGTCGTGGTTCGGGAAGTCGCCGTCGTACTCGCCGTAGAGCGAATCGTACGTGATGTCGGAGCCCTTGAACGCGACGGACTCCGCGATCCCCATGCCGTTCGCGAAGTCGAGCGCGAGGTGGAGCGGGCGCTTCAGGTGCGCGAACGCCCTGACGTGCGCGGCGTAGTCCGCCGAGATGTCGACCTTCGTCACGTCGCCCCGGCCCGCCGGCGGCTCGTTCAGGTCCATCCCGGCGACGATCTTCTCGATGTCCTTGATGCCCGTCGCGCCGGAAATCGGCACCGCGTTCGCCTTGCAGAGCTTGCAGCCGTTCCACTCCTTCGTGTTGTGCGACGCGGTGATCATGACCGACCCGTCCGCGCCGAGCTTCGCGTTCGCGAAATAGCTCATCGGCGTCGAGGCGAGGCCGATGTCGACGACATCGACGCCTTCGTCCACGAGCCCCTGCGAGAACGCCGCGAAAAGCGCGTCGGAGGACGTGCGGCAGTCGCGCGCGACGACGACCTTCCCCCTCCCCGCGAACCCGCAGAACCGCGCGTAGGCGCGCGCGATCTTGTAGAAGTCGTCCTGCGTCAGCTCCGTGCCGTAGACGCCGCGGACGTCGTATGCCTTGAAGATGCCCATCGTACCCTCCTGTTTCGCCTTTCAGTTCGCCTACATTATAACAAAAAATCAGAACCTGAAGTCGACCTGCCAGCGGATGAAGTAGGCGGGCCTGTCGGTGTCGTAGTAGTCGCCGGGGTTGAACACCTCGCCGATGACATGCCCGCAGACCTCGAAGCGCTCGCCCTTGTCCTGGTCGGGCGTCCAGATCGGGAACGTGTAGAGGGCGCGCGTGAAAAGCCCCTTGAAGCGCCCGTTGCCGCCGCCGATCCCGTCGCGGTCGGCCGCGAACACCGGTCCGGTGGAGAGCACGAGCTTGTGGCGCGGCGCGAACTCGACGCCGCCCCAGAGCTTGAGGTAGTGCTGGTTCGACCACCAGCCGACGCCGTCGTGCGTGCCGTAGAGGTACATCTCCGACTCGCGCGCGTCACGGCCCCACATCGGATCCCACTTGCCGCTCATGTAGCGGTAGTCGGCGCCGCAGGTGGGCTTCCAGCCCTCGCGCGAGCTCGTCCAGTTGATCCCGGCGAAGCCGCTCCACTCGCCGCACCTCTGGTACATCAGGTCGAAGTCGGCCTTGACCGTCTCGGAAAGCCGCGGCTGGACGCGCACGCCGAAGAGGTCGGTGCGCCGGCTTCTCTGGGGCGCCTGCGCCTCGCGCAGGCGCTTGGTGATGGCGAACACCTGGTATTCCAGCCATTCGGCCGGGGTCTGGCCCCACACGACGCCCGCGCCCCAGTCGTCCTGGTTGCCCGAGCCGTCGGGGAAGCGCGACGAGAGAGAGGAAAGCCGGTGGCGGTCGTCGCCAATCCTGAAGTCGCTTGCCGAGTCGAAGTTGTAGAGCCCGAAGACGTCGAGCGTCGAGGTCTCGTCCACATGGAACCGGACGGACGCCATGTCGGTGTAGAGCGTGCGCGACCCGTCGCCCGGCGTACCGTCGACAAGGATGCGGTTAAGCCCGCAGAGCCCGAACAGGTTCTGGCGGCCGACCTTCAGGTCGAGAAAGCCGTCAAACACGTCCTTTCCTTCAATGTAGAGATTGTCGAGGACAATTTCGCCCGGCCACGCGGTCGTGCGATTCGCAGGGCGGCTGTTCCAGCGGAACTCGTCCGCGAGTCGGCCGTAGAGCGTCCAGAGGCCGGCCGAGCCCGCATCGCCCTTGAGCTCCGCCCAGACGCGCGGGCGGAAGCGGATGTGGTTGCGGTAGCCCGACTCGCGGAAGCGGAACGCGCGGAAGCCGCCATACGGATTCCCGGGGACATGGTCCATGATCTCCTGGCGGATGCGAAGGTCTGCGCCCGCGTTGAAGCTAAGCCCCGAGTCGTCGGATTCCCGAACAACGGCTTCGGGAGCGGCCGCTGCCGGAGCGGCGGCTGCCGGAGCGGCAGGTTCAGAAGCCGTGGCTTTCGGAGCGGCGGGCTCCTGATCGGCCGCCGCGCTGAAAGAGAAAAGCGCGAGCGCGGCGCTCGCAACGCAAATGCCGCGGGAAGAAATCGTCATGCGGGGTGTCCCTTTCTTACTTGACCGGTTCGAGGCGTTCCCTGCCGCCCATGTAGGGGCGAAGCGCCTCGGGAATCGTCACCGAGCCGTCGGCGTTGAGGTGCTGCTCGAGGAGCGCGACGACGAGGCGCGGGAGCGCCACGCCGGAGCCGTTCAGCGTGTGGACGAGCTTCGTCTTGCCGTCGGAATCCTTGAAGCGGCAGTTGAGACGGCGCGCCTGGTAGTCGGTGAAGCACGAGCAGCTGGAAACCTCCAGCCACTGCTGCTCGCCCGGCGCCCAGAGCTCGAGGTCGTAGCACTTCGCCGCCGAGAAGCCCATGTCGCCCGAGGAGAGCATGATCACGCGGAACGCGAGTCCGAGCCCCGTAAGGACTTCCTCCGCCTCCTTCACGAGCGTCTCGAGCTGCTGGAACGAGACGGACGGATGGACGAAGTTGACCATCTCGACCTTGTCGAACTGGTGGACGCGCAGCATGCCGCGCGTCATCTTGCCGGCGGACCCCGCCTCGCGGCGGAAGCACGGCGTGTAGGCCGTGAGCTTGACCGGCGCCTCGGGCGTGATCTTCGGAAGGTTCACGCCGTCGAAGATGTCGTCGCGATAGTAGTTGGTGACGGGCACCTCGGCCGTCGGGATGAGCCAGAAGTCGTCGATTTCGCAGTGGTAGAGGTCCTCCGCGAACTTCGGGAGCTGGCCCGTGCCGGTCATCGAGTCGCCGTTCACGACGAACGGCGGCAGCATCTCGGTGTAGCCCTGCCTCTGGCAGTGGAGGTCGAGCATGTACTGGATGAGCGCGCGCTGGAGCTTCGCGCCCTGGCCGAGGATCACGGGGAAGCCCGTGCCCGTGAGCTTGACGCCGCGCGGGAAGTCGAAGATGCCGAGCTTTTCGCCGATCTCGATATGCGTCGGGATCTTGAAGCCGGGGTCCTTCCACTCGCCGACCGTCCTAACGACCTTGTTCGTCGAACTGTCGGGGCCGGTCGGGATCTCGGCCGCGGGGATGTTCGGGATCATGAGGAGCGTCTCGCGGAGGTCGACGTCGACCTGCGCGAGCTCGCGGTCGATCTCGGCGATGCGGTCGCCGACCTTGCGCATCTCGTCCTTCGCCGCGGCGATGTCGCCGCCCTCCTTCGCGATCTTGCCGATTTCCTTCGAGGCGGCGTTGCGCCTCGCCTTCAGCGTCTCTGTCTCGGCGATGAGCGCGCGGCGCTTCGCGTCGAGGTCCTTCGCCTTCTGCAGTTTCCCGACCTCGACCCCGCGACGCGCCAGTTCCGCCGCCGTCGCGTCGAATTCGTCCCTCAGCTTCTTGATGTCGATCATTTTCTCGTCCCTTCCGCGGCAGAAACGCCGCGATGGACGAAATTATACCATAATTTGGCGCCGTCGGGGCGGCCGGACGCCGCCCGGCGCGTCAGAACTCGGCGGCGTCGCAGACGAGCGAGTCCATGATGTAGTCCTTGCGCTCGGGGGTGTTCGCGCCCATGTAGAACTTGATCGTCTTCTCGACGTCCGTGTCGTCCGAGCAGGTGACCGGCGTCAGGCGGATGTCCTCGCCGATGAAGCCCCTGAAGTCCTCCTTGTCGATCTCGCCGAGACCCTTGAACCGCGTGATCTCGCAGCCGCGCCCGCACTTCCTGATCGCCGCCTCGCGCTCCTCGTCGGTGTAGCAGAAGTAGTGCTCCTTCTTGTTGCGGACGCGGAAGAGCGGCGTCTCGAGGATGAACACGCGCCCGTCGAGGACGAGCTGGCGGTAGAAGCGCATGAAGAACGTCGTGAGGAGCATGCGGATGTGCAGCCCGTCCACGTCGGCGTCCGTCGCGAAGATGATCTTCCCGTACCGGAGGTGCTCGAGCGTGTCCTCGATGTCGAGCGTCTTGATGAGGTTGAAGAACTCCTCGTTCCTGTAGAGGACGTCCTTCGCGAGCCCGCACGTGTTGAGGCACTTGCCCCGGAGGAAGAACACCGCCTGGTTCATCGCGTCCCTCGCGCCGCCGAGCGTGCCGCCCGCGGACTGGCCCTCGGTGAGGAAGATCATCGTGTCCTCGCCCTCGGCCTTGCCCGTCTTCTTGTCGACCTTGTCGAGCTTCAGGTGGTTCTTGCAGTCCTTGAGCTGCGGGACGCGCACCGACACCGCCTGCGACCGCTCCCTCGCCTGCTTCTTGATCGTGTTGAGCTGGGAGCGGATCTTGCCCGTCTCCTCGACCTTCGCGACGAGCTTGTCGGCCTCGGAGGGCGCGCGGTGGAGCGCCGCCTCGATCTCCTTCTTCATCTGCTGGACGAGCTCGGCCTTGATGTCGTTCATCACGAACTTGATCTTCGTCTGGCCCTCGAAGACCGGGTTCATGATCCGGACGGACACCGCGCCGATGAGACCGTCGCGGATGTCGTCGCCGTCGAACTTCTTCTTCGGGTCGTAGTCGTTCAGCGCCTTCGTGAGCGCCTCCTTGAAGGCCGTGAGGTGCGTGCCGCCGTCCGTCGTGTACTGCCCGTTCACGAACGAGTGGTACTCCTCGCCGAAGCGGTTGGTGTGGGTGAAGATGATCTCGAGCGCCTTCGTCTTCACGTGGAACGGCGCGTAGAGCTTCTCGAACTGCGCCTCGTCCGCGACGAGGTCCGCCAGCCCCCGGTCGGAGCAGATCTCCTGTCCGTTCAGGACGATCGTGAGCCCCGCGTTCACGTAGCAGTACATCTTCATGCGCCTGAGGACGTGCTCCTCGCGCACCTTGAAGTGCTTGAGCACCTTCGTGTCGGGCTTGTAGCGGATGAACGTGCCGTCGCGCTCGGGCGTCTTCTGCCTCCCGCGCCTCTTCGACTGGAGGCGCCCCTCCTTGAAGAAGGCCTCGGAAAACTCGCCCTCGCGGAAGCTCCTCACCTCGAAGAACTCCGACAGCGCGTTCACCGCCTTCGTGCCGACGCCGTTCATGCCGGCGGAGAACTGGTAGTTCTCGTTGTCGTACTTGCCGCCGGTGTTCATCTGGCTGACGCAGTCGACGACCTTGCCGAGCGGGATGCCGCGGCCGTAGTCCCTGACCGACACCTCGCCGGTGTCGTAGTTGACGTTCACGTCGATCCGCTTGCCGAAGCCCTGCCCGAACTCGTCGACCGCGTTGTCGATCACTTCCTTCATCAGGATGTAGATGCAGTCGTGGTACATCGCGCCCGTGCCGGGCTCGCCGACGTACATGCCGGGACGCATGCGGATGTGCGTCACCGGATCGAGCGTCTTGATGCTTGTATCCCCGTATTCCTTCGCCATGTTCGGGATATTATACCAAACGCCCCCCCGTCGCGCAAACACGCGGCGGGGCGGCGCACGGGCGCGCGCGGGGGGTCAGCAGAAGAAGGCCTTGTAGAGCGCGCGGACGGCGCCGTCGCGGTCCTGGCGGCGGACGGCGATCATGAACGAGACCTCGGACGACCCCTGGTTCACCATCGACATCGAGATGCCCGCCGACGCCAGCGCGAGGCACGCCTTCGCCAGCATGCCGGGCGTGTAGCACATGCCCTCGCCCACCACCATCAGCGTCGTGATGTCGCGCTCGACCGTCACGAAGTCGGGGGCCAGCTCGCGCTTGATCGTCGAGACGACGCGACGCTCGACGTCCTTCGGCAGGTACTGCTCCTTCAGGACCACGCACTGCGAGTCGACGCCCGAGGGCATGTGCTCGTAGGGGATGCCCTCGCCCTCGAGGATCTGGAGGAGCCGCCGGCCGAAGCCGATCTCGCGGTTCATCAGGTACTTCTCGACGACGATGTTGCAGAAGCCGTCCGCGCTCGCCACGCCCACGACCGTCCCGGGGACGACGCGGCGCGACTGCTGGATCATCGTGCCGGGCTCGCCCGGGTGGTTCGTGTTGCGGATGTTGATCGGGATGCGCGCCCGCACCGCCGGGATCACCGCGTCGTCGGCGAAGACGCCGAAGCCCGCGTACGCGAGCTCGCGCATCTCGCGGTAGGTCATCGTCGGGATGCCCTCCTTCACCTCGGGGACGATGCGCGGGTCGACGGGATAGACCGAGTCGACGTCCGTGAAGTTCTCGTAGACGTCCGCGCACACCGCCGCCGCGAGGATCGAGCCCGTGATGTCCGACCCGCCGCGCGGGAACGTCGCGACCTTGCCCTCCCGCGTGTAGCCGAAGAAGCCGGGGTAGATCACGATCCCCTCGAAGTTCGAGAACGCGCGCGACAGCGTCGCGTAGCTGTCGGGGTCGAGCGTCGCGTCGCCGAACTCGCCCTTCAGGACGAGCCCCGTGTCCTTCGGGCTCGCATAGCGCGCCTTCCTGCCGCGCGCCGCGAACGCGACCGCGACGAGCTTCGCGTTGTTGTCCTCGCCCGCCGCCTTCATGAGGTCCATGAACTCCTCCGGGCGGAGCGAGCCGACCTGCGCGAGGCGCGCGCGGAGGTCGCGCACGATGTCCGACACGATGTCCTCGCCGAGCCGGAGCTCGTCGGAGATGGACGCGTAGCGCTCGACGACCGCGCCGAGCTGGCGGTCGGCGTTCTCGCCCGCCAGCGCGGCCTTGGCAAGCGCGATAAGGAGGTCCGTCACCTTCGTGTCGCCCTTGTCGCGCTTGCCGGGGGCCGAAACCACCACGATGCGCCGCGCGGGGTCCGCGAGGACGATGTCGATCACCTTGTTGAGCTGCGCCGCGTCCGCGAGCGAGCTGCCGCCGAATTTGCAGACTTTCATCGATCAGGTTGGGGCGTTGAGATGTTGAGACGTTGAGACGTTGGGGCGTCAGAGGACGCGGAGCTTGACGGGGTCTTCGCCGATGACGCCCGACGCCCTGATCTCCGCGAGCGCCGCGTCGAGGTCGGCCGAGCGCGCCTTGCGAGTCATCGCGACGACGGGAACCGGGAGATTGCCTTCCGCCGAGCCCTTCTGCGAGAGCGCCGAGATCGAAACGCCGTGGCGACCGAGCGCGGAAGCGACGACGCCCATCGCGCCAGGCCTGTCCGCGAGCATGAAGCGGAGGTAGAACTTCGAGGCGATCTCGCCAGCCGCGCGAAGGCGGACCTTGCCCTCGCCGTAGTTCGGGACCCCCCTCGTGTAGCGCGTCTCGTCGTAGGCGAGGTTGCGCGCGATGTCGCCAATGTCGCCGACGACAGTCGAGGCCGTGGGCGCGCGGCCCGCGCCGCGCCCGTAGTACATCGTGTAGTCCGACATGTCGCCCTTCACGTACGCGGCGTTGAACGCGTCGTTCACGTTGGCGAGCATGTGCGAGAAGGGAATCAGCGTCGGATGCACCCCGACCTCCACCTCGTCGCCGTCCTTCGCGACGCACGCGAGGAGCTTGATGCGGTAGCCGAGGTCCGCGGCATACTTGACGTCCGCGCCCGAGAGGCTGCGGATGCCCTCGACCTGGACCTGGTCGAGCGTCGGCTGGAAGCCGTACGCGAGCGCCGCGAGGATGCACGCCTTGTGCGCCGTGTCGAACCCGTCGACGTCGAGCGAGGGGTTCGCCTCGGCATAGCCGAGCTTCTGCGCGTCCTTGAGGACGACGTCGAAGGGAAGCCCCTCGTTCTCCATCCGCGTGAGGATGTAGTTGCACGTGCCGTTGAGGATGCCGTGGATCGACTCGATCTCGTTCCCGGCAAGCCCCTCGCGCAGGACGCGGATAATCGGGATCCCGCCGCCGACCGACGCGCCGAAGTAGATGTCGACGTCGTTCTTCGCCGCCGTCTCGAAGATCTCGCGCCCGTGCTCGGCCAGCAGCTTCTTGTTCGCCGTCACCACGCACTTGCCGTTGTTCAGCGCCTCGAGGACGAAGGCCTTCGCGACGCCCGTGCCGCCGATCGTCTCGACGACGATGTCGACCTCAGGAGAGGAGAGGACGCCCTTCGTGTCCGTCGTGAGCACACCCTCCGGGACGCGGATGCCCCGGTCCGCCACGATGTCGAGGTCCGCGATCTTCCTCAGGACGATGTCGACGCCCAGCCGCTTCGCCATCACGTCGCGATGCCTCAGGAGGCCGTCCGCAACGCCTGCGCCGACGGTCCCGAAGCCGAGAATGCCAACTCCAATCTGCTTCATCTTTTGCCCTTCTCTGACAGAAGTGAGGTATTTTACTCTTTTTCCGCTGACCCCGTCAATGCGAAAGGGCGGATCAATTCCAGTGGATGCGGAGAAGCGGAAGCGTCGTCGCCTTGCCGAGGGGCGTCGTCGTGCGCCGCACGCGCTCGCTCGCGTTCAGCAGCCCGACCTGCACGAAGGCCGCGTCGCCGCCCGAAACGTAGTTGTAGAGGCCGACCTGGAGGAGCAGCCCGCTCGCGTCCGAAGCCGAGTTCATGATGCCGGCCTGCACCGCGAACGAGTCCGGGCTCGCCACGTTCGCCGCGCCGACCTGCACGCCGCCGAACCGGCCCGCCGCGTTTCCGACCGGCGTCAGCATCACGCCGCGGAAGCTGTCGTCGGCGATCGAAAGACAGCCCGCCGCCATGATGCCGGCGGAGGGCTCCTGCACCGACGAGCCCCACAGCCCGCACTTGATTCCATAGCACTGGCTCGACACCGCGCTCAGAAGCCCGAGCTGGACGCCCGCGACCGTCGACTTGCGCGGATAGAACATCCCGACGTCGATCCCGTAGACGTTGCACCCGCCCTCCCGGGCCGGAACGTCCACGAACGGCAGCCCGACCGGCGACCACCTGTCGCTCGGCACGCGTCCGCTCTCGCCCGGCGTCACGAGGCGCGCCGACGCGTCCTCGTCCGCCGCCAGCTCGCGCTCGGCCGCGTCCATGTCGTTCACAAACCCCGTCGCCTTCGCAAAGGCGGAACCCGCCGCCAGAACGACCAGCACGGCCGCCAGCGCCTTCCCCGCTCTCGTCGATTCCATCGTTCCTCCCCCCCCCGCCGCCAGGCGGCTCTTTCCCTTTTCCGCTGATTATACCACCGCGCTCTTCCGCCGGTCAACACCGGAAAATGTGCTATAATAGGCCTCTATCCAGATGAAAGCCGCGCTCGAGCTCTTCTCCTCGCGCTTCACACCCCCTCTCCCGGCGGAGGGCGGGGCGGTCTGCCTTTCGTCCCTCACCGGATCCGCCGACGCCTTTCTCGCGCTCGCGCTCGCCGCACGCGGCGGCCAGCGGCCCCGGCTCGTCCTCGCCGTCACGCCGGGGCTCCCCGACGCCGACCGCCTTGCGGACGACCTCCGGATCCTCGCCGCCGCCGCGCCGAACGTCCGCCTCCTCGAGTTCCCTCCCCTCCTCGCCGACGACAAGTCGTCCCTCGGCCTCCGCATCAAGACCCTCGCCGCACTCCGCGCCTGGTCGCTCGCCCCCTACCCCTGCATCCTCGTTGCCGCCGCCCCGGCCCTCGCCACCCCCGTCCCGACCGGCGTCCCGCCCTCCATCACGCTGGGGACAGACCCCATCAAGTTCGAGGAAATCTGCAGAAAACTCGCCGCTTTTGGCTACAATCGCGTTCCGCTTGTCGAACAAGTCGGCGATTTCTCCGTGCGCGGCGGCATCGTCGACGTCTGGTCGCCAGGCGAGGAGTTCCCCGTCCGCGCCGAATTCTTCGGCGACGATCTCGAAAGCCTGCGCAGCTTCGATGCCGCGACCCAGCGCTCCATCGAGCGAATCGGCGTCGCCTCGCTCCTCCCCGTCGGCGGCGGCGAGCCCGTGGACAGGCCCTCGGACAGCCGCACCCTCCTCGACCTCCTGCCCGACGGCTCCACCATCCTGGCCCTCGAGCACAACGACTACACACTCCCGACCCCCCAGCCCCTCGGCCCCTCAGCCTCTCGGCCCCTCAACTTCATCTACACCGGCGACCCCGCGCCGCGCGGCGTCGCGACCTATCCGTTCCAGACGAGCCCCCTTCCGGGCTTTGCCGAACTCGGCGCGGACGAGGCGCACCATCCCGAGCTCTTCGACGCCGCGCGGGGCCGGCTCGAACGCCACCTCGCCGCCGCGAGGAAGCGCGGCGGCCTCGTCCTCTCGGTCGACGACCTCTCCGGCGGATTCGAACTCGCGCCGGGCACCGGCGCGGCCACGCCGCGCGAAAGCACCAGCGCCGAAGGCGCGAAGGCACTCCTCGTAATCACAAAGTCCGACCGCGTGTTCGCCAAGAGGAAGACCCACGTCCGCCAGAACGCCGCCCTCGCGCGCGGCGCGCGGCTCAACGACTTCGACGAGCTCGAGCCGGGCGAGCACGTGGTGCACGTCGACTACGGCGTAGGCAGGTTCGTCGGCTCGTCCGAGATTCTCGTGAACGGCAGGCGCTCCGAGGTGTTCACGATCGAATACGCCGACGGCGCGAAGCTGCACGTCCCGGCCGCGCACGCGCATCTCCTCTCGCGCTATGTCGGCGTCCGGGGCGAGGCCGTCCGCCTCCACCGGCTCGACGGCAAGCGCTGGGCGAAGGACAAGGCCGACGCGCAGAAGGCCGTCACCGACCTCGCCGCCGCGCTCCTCGAGACGCAGGCGCGGCGCGAGCTCGCGCCCGGCTTCGCCTACGACGTCGAATGCGAGGGCCTCGACGCATTCGAGGCCGCGTTCCCCTACGAGGAGACGCCGGACCAGGCCGCCGCGATAGCGGCCGTCAAGAAGGACCTCGCGTCGCAGAAGCCGATGGACCGCCTCATCTGCGGCGACGCGGGCTACGGCAAGACGGAAGTGGCGATGCGCGCCGCGTTCATCGCCGCGATGAACGGCAGGCAGACGGCGCTCCTCGCGCCGACGACCGTGCTCGCCGAACAGCACTTCGAGACGTTCACCTCGCGCTTCGACGGAACGCCGGTCCGCATCGAGTCCGTCTCGCGCTTCCAGTCCGCAGCCACGCACAGGGGCACGTTCCAGCGCATCGCGACGGGCGCGTGCGACATCGTGGTCGGCACGCACGCGATCCTCTCGTCGAAGATCGCGTTCCGCGACCTCGGGCTGATCGTCATCGACGAGGAGCAGCGCTTCGGCGTGCGGCACAAGGAGTTCCTGAAGCGCCTCCGCGCGACGGCCGACGTCCTCACGCTCTCCGCGACGCCGATCCCCCGCACGCTGTACCTGTCGATGACGGGGGCGCGCGACCTGTCGCTCCTGCGCACTCCGCCGCGCGAGCGCGTCGCCGTCGAGACGAAGGTCGTCCGCGACTCGCCCGACGTCATCCGCACGGCGGTCGGCGCGGAGCTCGCGCGCGGCGGGCAGGTGTTCTTCCTCCACAACCGCGTGACGACGATCGGCAAGGTCGAGAGGCACCTCGCGCAGATCTGCCCCGGCGCGCGCATCGTCGTCGCGCACGGGCAGATGGACGCGCGCACGCTCGCGCGAAAGATGCGCGACTTCGAGCGCGGCAGATACGACATCCTCCTCTCAACGACGATCGTCGAATCGGGCATCGACATCCCGCGCGCGAACACGATCCTCGTCGACCACGCGGAGACGTTCGGTCTCGCCGACCTCTACCAGCTGCGCGGACGCGTCGGGCGCGGCGCGCGCCAGGGCTACGCCTACTTCCTGCTTCCGTCCGAGGGACTCGTCGACTCGGACGCGCGCGAGCGCCTCGCCGCGCTGAAGCGGCACGGCGGACTCGGCTCGGGGTTCAACCTCGCCGTCCGCGACCTCGAACTGCGCGGCGCGGGAAACCTGCTCGGCGCGCAGCAGTCGGGGCACATCGCCGCCGTGGGGTTCGGACTCTACTGCCAGCTGCTGCAGCGCACCGTCGCGCTGATGAAGGGGGAGAAGGTCGCCGAGGTCGTGGACGTCAAGCTCAACCTCGACTTCGTCGACCTCTCGCCCGCGAGCTCCGACGACGCGTCCGCCGCCGCGCTCCCCTACTCCTACGTCGAGGAGGACGCCCAGCGCATGAGCTTCCTGAAGCGCTTCGCCGAGGCGGCGGACGCGAAGGTCGTCGCCGCCCTCGCCGCGGAGCTCAAGGACCGCTTCGGCCCGCCGCCGCCCGCCGCGCGGCGCCTCGTCGCCCTCGCGGACCTCCGCGTCAGGTGCGCCGCGGCGCGCATCTGCAACATCGACGCGAAGGACGGCCGCGCCGTCTTCTACCGCGTCGGCTCGCGCGACATCGCGTTCGTCCGCGACCTCCGCGGGAAGACCGCCGACCGCAAGATCGGGGAGCTCGCCGGCTACGTCGCGGAGAGCGCCACGGTCCGGCAGGAAAGGACATGACGGCGAACCTGCGCTACCGCGCCGATGGCGACAGCAAAGGACGCCCGAAGAACGTCCCGAGGGCGACCGTCAACATCGTTTTTTCGAACATGGGCGCAACGTCTACTAAAATCGCCCCGTCGCTGTCAAATCGACCCTACGCGATGGCAAGCATCGCATCGATCGCGCGGCGGGCGCGGACGGCGACGCCTTCCGGAACGACGACGCGCGTCTTCATCTCGCGCAGGGACGCGGCAAGGCTCTCGAGCGTCGTCTTCTTCATGTTCGGACAGACCATGCGCTCGTTGACGGGGTAGAACGCCTTCTCCGGATTCTCCTTGCGGAGCCGGTGGAGGATGCCCGTCTCGGTTCCGACGACGATCTCCTTCGCCGCGCTCTCCCGCGCGAAGCGGCACATGCCGCCCGTCGAAAGCGCGAAGTCCGCCGCCTCGCGCACGTCCTTCGCGCACTCGGGGTGCACGAGCACCGGCGCTCCGGGATGGGCCGCGCGCGCGTCGGCGACGCCCTTCGCCGTGATCGCCTGGTGCGTCGGACAGTAGCCGGGCCACAGCGTGTAGTCGCGTCCGAGGAGCCCCGCGATGTGTCCGCCGAGGTGCTGGTCGGGGACGAAGAGGATCTTCTCGTCGGGGGCGAACGTCCGCATCACCTTCTCGGCGTTGCCGCTCGTCACGCACATGTCGCACTCGGCCTTCACCTCGGCCGTCGAGTTGACGTAGCAGACAGCCTTCGCGCCGGGATGCCGCGCCTTGAGCTCGCGCAGCTGCTCGGCCGTGATCATGTCGGCCATCGGACAGCCCGCCGTCGCGTCGGGGATGAGGACCGTCCGGGTAGGATTCAGAATCGCCGCGGTCTCGGCCATGAAGTAGACGCCGCAGAACACGATCACGTCCGCGTCGACCTGCGTCGCACGCCGCGCGAGCTCGAGCGAGTCGCCGGTGAAGTCCGCCGCGTCCTGCACCTCGGGGCGCGTGTAGTTGTGCGCGAGGATGACGGCATTGCGCTCCCGCTTCAGCTTTTCGATCTCTTCTGTCATGGCTTCACGTACCCTTTCATTTCGGCAGGCAGCAGGTTTGCGGCGTCGAGGTCGCCGACCGCGCGCCATTCGAATCCGATCCAGTCCTCCTGCGCCGCGACGTCGCGGTCCTCGAGGTCCAGTTCGTAGATGAGGTTGATCTCGCAGTGTTTCACGCCGTGCTGAAGGAACGAGCTCTCAACGACGCCGAGAAACTTTCCGGCCGTCGAGTCGAGCCCTGTCTCTTCCTTCATTTCGCGGACAAGCGCCTCTGCGCCTGTCTCGCCAAACTCGATGTGTCCACCTGGGAGATAGGTAGAGGCCGCGCCCTTTCCGCGGCAGAGAAGGACTTTTCCGTCCTTCACGCACACGCCGCGCGCAATCGTCTCGATTTCGCCGCGCGTACCGGCGAAGAGCCGCTCCCAGATGGCGCAGACCGTGTCGCGCTTCTCCGGCGGAACGGCTGCCGCGACGCGCGCGAGCACTTCGCGTTCGCGTTCCTTGTCGGCGCGCGGCGCGCCCGCGCGGTCTTTCAGCTCGCGGATGCGGTCCGTGACGGCAAAGCGCCGCTTGAGCGCGGCGAGAATCGCGTCATCCGCCGCGTCGACTTCTTTTCTCAGCTCGTCCAGTTCGCTCATTTATCCTCCGCCCTAATTGACAATTCAGCGCTGAGTTCCTTTGTCTGACTGTCGACCATACCTTCGACCTCATAAGAAACGGTTTTTTGTCCGTTGTCCATTCGCGTCCGGCGTTCAATGAACGAAATCTCGTATCGTGAATTGTCTGTTGACGAATGCCAGCGCTTGTGCCGCTTTAGAGCTCCCTCGGCCGTCTCGTCCGTCCCCTGTTCCATCTTGACACCAAAGCGCTGGCTGATGTCAGCGGCGATGTCGAGTACGGTTTTCCGGCAGTCGTCCAGTGGTAGTTTGCGGTTGTTCAGATGGATGCTACCAAGGGATTTTTCTTCTCCGTAGAAATTCAGGCTCAACCACTGGCATCCGAAATACGGTTTCGAAAGGCGAGCGATGGCGAAGTAATGCTGTTTCGTTCCAGATGAGGAATGTATTTTCGTGCCGAGCAGCTTGGCGGCTTCCGTCGAGCCGATGCGCAGGTCAAACGGCGAATCGACGACGAGCTCGCCGTTCTCCATTCTCATGTGCTCCTCTTTGTAGGCGTCCGGGAGCGGGTGGACGACGGACCGCACGAAATTCGTTTCAACCGACTTCTTCCGCAACTCTTCAAGCGCCTTGATCATCTCCGCGCGCTGGGCTGCTCTTTGTTGATCCCTCTCTTCTTTTGCGCGGATGGCCGCCTTGGCGCCAAATAAGCCGGAGACCGAACACGAAAAGACTCCCAGCAAGAGCAGCGCCACTACTAGCGAGCGCGTTGGACCGCGGCGAATGCTCTCGGGCAAATCGCACGGCTCGACCGAGCGAACCCAGAAAGTCGTCATGGCGACCGGCAAGAAGAAGCTAGCAAAACTGACGAACATCCCGCTAAGGAACATTGCCGCTGTGCGCGCCAGCACGGTGCTGGACGGCGCGGGCAGACCAAGCATCTCCCCTCTCGCATACCATGTTGCTAACGAGCTGGGAATCACAGAGATTCCCGCCATGACGAGCCAGGCGGCGACAAGCAGGAGAAAGCAGCGCGCAAACCGGCCGCGCACGAAGCGCCACGACGCGCCCAGCGCCGCCGTGCCCATGATCGGATGGATGGCGCTGAGGACGGTGGCGAAGCTCCAGCGCACGAAAATCCAGACGATGGCAACGACTAGCGGAGCCAATATGATGCACGCGATAATGGCGGAAAACGCCGACGCCGAGCCGCCAACCTGGGTAAGCGGCGCAGAGGACGCAAACATCATTACGACGGCAAGCGCAATGACCGCGGCGACGACAAGCGCGACGCCGCCGACCATGAGCAACCACCCCGTCGCCATCATGCGTCCCCAGGCCGCGGCGATTCCGCCGCCGGACGGGCGGCGCTGTCCGGTGCTCTTCATAAACGCGCAGTCGACGGCAATCGCAACTGCGACGAGGCCGATTGTAAGGCCAAGCGCCGTGGCGACATAGTTCTCGTATTTGATGCTCGCGAGATTCTCAGCGCCGCTCGACGCGACAGAATAGCGATAGAGAGCCATCAAAAGCTGGATCGGAACGACAACGGCGAGGAGCGCCAGCCATTTGTCCTTGATGACCTGCCAGTAGAGATGAAGCGCCTCGATCAGCGTTTCCCAGACGTTCGCGGAATGGTAGTTCATTGAGTCTCGGTCCTTTTCCCTTTGCCTCATTGCTTCTTGCCTTGCGCAGGAACCGCGAGCGATGCGCCCTTCAAGTCCGTCCAGAGCGTGCCCTCGCCGGAGTGGATCACGCGGATGTTGACGGCGGGATTGAGCGCGTCGGCAAATGTGAGGTCGGCCCAGAGCGACGGATCCTTGAACGCGGAGGCGCGGCGCTTGATGCCGAGCGCCTCCTCGTTCTCGACGAGGAACTTCGCCCTGACCTCTGCGGAGCCGCGCGTCTCGGTGATCTTCGCCTGTATCTTCGCGCACTCGAGGTCGATCTCCGCCGCCTTGAGCTTCGTCTCGGCGCTGATCTCGGCGACGTCCTTCTTCATCTCGGCGGCGACGGTCGCGACGAGCTTCGCCGTCTCCTGCTCGACCTCGAGCTTGAGCTGGTCGACCTTGGCGAGCTCGGTGTTCAGCTCGGCGCGGCGCTTCTCGGTGTCCTGCTGCGTCTTGTTGGTGAGGTCCTGCTCCTTCGCGACGGCGGCGGACTGGATCGGCGCGAGAATCTCCTCGGGGACTTCGACATGGCGGACGATCGCGTTCCGGACGAGGATGTGCTTCTCGCCGAGGACGCGCACGAGCTCGGCCGTCATCTCCTCCTGGAACTTCTGGCGGCCTTCGCCGTCGATGAACTCGCGGGCCTTGTAGTCAGAGCCCTTCATGCGCGAAATCGAGAGGATCTGCGGCATGATGATCTTCGAGACGACGGCGGGAAGATCGCCGTAGAGCATGAAGATCTTCGAGATCTTCTCGGGCATCAGCTCGAACTCCACCGTCATGTCGAGCATGATCGCAAAGCCGTCGGACGACGGGAACTGCACGAACTGGTTCATGCCAAAAGCGACCGAGTCGTTCGCCGGGAGCTGCGACTGGCTGGCGTTGGCGCGCGCGGGAACGGGCGCAGCGGCCTCTTCGCGCATAGGCGAGCGGCTGCCGGCCATTGACTTCATCTTCACGTCCGCCGCCTTCCGCGCGATCGGCGAACGGGAGAGCGAGTTGACCGAGAGGTTGGAGAAGTTGCGCGCGCTGTCTTCGTCGACGATTCCGAGGTCGGCGTTCTGCGTCACGTATTCCGCGCGCTTCTGCACCTGCTTCTGGAGCGTCATGCGCTGGAGTTCGTCGAGACCGTTCGCGCTCTGGCTCTGCGCCTTTGTGAGAACGACCGTGCCCGACTTGCCGACGATCGAAACCTGGTTCATGCCGATTTCGACGACATCAACCTGGTAGGCGCGAGGGTTCACGTAGTAAAGTCCCGGCTGCAGGACCTTCTCCATAACGCCCTTCTCGCCAGGGCCGGCGAACGAACCTGCCGCGGCGGGCTTTCCTGTCTGGCTCGTCACGACGCCGACATAGCCGATCGGGATGTTGATCGCGCTCATCACCTTGACGTCGTATCCCTCGGGGTTGAGTCGGTACCTGCCGGGGCCAAGCACGTCCTTCCACACGCCCTTCGAGTCGCGGTCTGGAGCGAGGATCTCGCCAGGGGCGAGCTCGCGGCCGTTCTTCGAGGTAACGACGCCGACGGAGCCAGCAGGAATCGTAATGGCGGCTACGATGCGCCAGTCGTGCGTAACGGGGTTGAGGAAATGACGTCCTTCCCCGAGAGGGATCCTCTGGACGCCCTTCTGCCCCGGCTCCGCGAGAATCGCGCCGGGCGGCAGTTCGTCGCCGGTCTTCGAGGTGACGATGGCCATCTCGCCAGGACCGACATAGACCCTGCAGAAGATCCAGACGAACGCAAACACGCCAAGCACGACGAGCAGGACGGCGACAACCACGCCAATCGAGAACTTGGTGGCGTCGCTCATCTTGTCCGCGACCTCTTCGTCCTGCTGCTGTTTCCGCATCTGGCGAACCTCTTTGAAGTCAACGTTCATTTCGCACCTCCTTTCTCGTTGGCGAACGTGCTTTTGGCGGGAATCCCCATCATCTCGCGCGGATCGTCGGCCGTCACGACGTCCGTCACGCGCGGCGCGGTCTTCTCGTAGAGCCGCGCCCTCAGGTAGTCGCGCTCGTCGGCGTAGACCGCGACTTCGCGCTTCATGACCTCGGCCTCTGCGGTCGTGCGCGCCTCGACGACCTTGCGGTCGGCCTCCGCCTTGGCGAGCCTCGCGGCGGCCTCGGCTTCCGCGGCCTTGAGCTCCGTCGCGGCGACCGTCAGACGCGTCTCGGCGGCGATCGTGACTTCGGCCCTCGCCTGCTCGGCGGCGATCTTCTTCTGGATGCGCTCGGTCTCCGCCGCGACGACCTTCGAGTTGCGCTCGGCGAGCGACTTCTGGCGGCCGAGCTCGGCGAGCGACTGCGCCTGGACGATCTGCTGGTCGATCTTCTTCGCCTCCTGGACGGCGAGCTCGCGCGCGCGGATGATCGCGGCCACTTCCTGCGGCGCGAAGATGTCGCGGATGAGGACGGAGTTGAGCGAGATGCCCCACGGCGCGCAGACGCCCTTCAGGTACGCCTCGAGCGAATTCTGGAACGCCTGGCGCGACTCGCCGACGATGAACTCGGTCGCGACCTTCTTCGAGCCCTCGATGCGCGAGAAGCCGCGCGCGGAGGGAAGGATGATCTTCTGGAGGATGTCGTCCATGTCGCCGACCTCGTGCGAGAGGAGCGCGACCTTGTCGAGCTGCAGGTTGAACTCGAGCGTCCCCTCGGCCTGCACCGTGAAGCCGTCCTGCGTGAGGAACGTGATCGCGTCGGCGCCGGAGAGCTCGAAGCGCTGGCTCTGCACGTTCACGATCGAGACGGAGTAGAGGAACGGATTGAGGCGGTGCGTTCCTTCCTTGAGGATTCCGTCCGTCACGCCCTTCTCGCCCTCTCCGACGAGAAAGCCCGTGCCCGTCGCGGCGTCGGCGCCTTCGGTAAGGATGTCCGCGCCCGTGAGACGCGTCACGACGCCGACGTGGCCGGGCTTGATCGTGATGTCGTCGTAGAGCTTGACGTCGTAGGCAAAGGGATTTATGCGGTGGCGGCCCGTGCCGAGGACGTCGCGGACGATGCCCTTGAAGGAATCGCCGCGGGCGATGATCTCGCCGGCGGGAAGGTCCTTGCCGAACTTCCTCACGAGGACGCCGAACTGCCCTGCGGGAACGTCCATCGCGCGGAAGTACTTCCACTCCCATGTCCACGGATTGCGGAAGTAGCGGCCTTCCGGCAGCACCTCCGCCTGTATTCCCTTGTACTCGGGTCCGGGCGAGAGGATCGCCTCGGACGGGAGGTCCCTCCCGGTCTTCTTCATGAGGACGGCGATCTGCCCGTTCTCGGGCTCGATGCGCCAGCCCCACCAGATCCACGCCGCGAAGACGACCAGCGCGGCCGGAACTACAAACGCGAGACTTTTCATTTTATCTCCTTACTTGTATCGGCTTTTCTTGCAAACTTCGGATTCGACCCCGCGATCACGAGAGCGACCTCGCCCTTGACCTTGGCGTCCTTGAACTCGCTGACGAGATCGGAAAGATATCCGCGAGAGACGCGCTCGTGCATCTTCGTGAGCTCGATGCAGACGGCCGCCTCGCGGTCGCCGAGCGCGTCAAGCGCGGCCGCGAGCGTCGCGCCCACGCGGAACGGCGACTCGTAGCAGATGAGCGTATGCTCCTTGCCGGCGTCTTCGGCAAACCAGTTGCGGAGCGCGCCGGGGCCGCGCGGCGGGAAGCCGCGGAAGGTGAACGACGACGTCGAGAGCCCCGACATCAAGAGCGCGACCTCGACCGCGCTCGCGCCGGGAACGACATCGTAGGGGATGCCCGCCCTGGCGCAGGCGCGGACGAGCCGGTAGCCGGGATCGGAAATGCCGGGATAGCCGCCGTCGGAGCAAAGCGCGACGTCCTTGCCCCCGGCGAGCAGCGACAGCACCTTCTCGGTGACGCGCTCCTCGTTGCCCTGGCGGTACGAGAACATCTCCGCGGGGCGCGGTATCTCGAAGTGCGTCAGGAGCTGCCACGTCCGCCGCGTGTCCTCGCAGGCGATCGCGGCCGCGCCCCTCAGCGCGTCGAGGGCGCGCGGCGAAAGGTCGGCGAGATTTCCGATCGGAGTTGCGACGACGTGGAGCATCGGCTATTTCTTCTCGGCGGAGTGGACTTCGATCTGCGGGAACGGAATCTTCACGCCGGCGCTCTCGAGCGCCGCCTTGACTTCCGTAAGCGTCGCCGAGGCGACAGCCCAGTAGTCCGCGCTCTTGACCCACGGACGCACGTTGATCTGCACGGCGCTGTCGTTGAGCGACGCGACGGCGACGGTTGGCGCGGGCTCGGCGAGGACGCCGGGGATGCGCAAGACCCTCTCGCGGATGATGTCCACGGCGCGCGCGGGGTCCTCTCCGTAGTCGATGCCGACCTGCAGGTCGACGCGGCGGAGCCCCAGCGCGTTGTAGTTGACGATCGGACCGCCCCACACGCTCTTGTTGGGAATCACGATGCGCTTGCCGTCGGGCGTCTTCATGACGGTCGCCATCATGTTCACCTCGAGAATCGAGCCCGAGTGCCCAGCCGCATCGACGACGTCGCCGACCTTGAACGGCTCGTTGAGCGCGATCATCATGCCGGAGGCGAGGTTGCCGAGCGACTCCTGGAACGCGAAGCCGAGGATGAATCCGGTGACGCCGAGGCCGGCGATGAGGGGCGTGACGTTCACGCCGAGGCGGCCGAGCACCATCACGAGCAGCACCGCCCAGCAGGCCTTCGTCACGACGGAGCAGACGAAGTCCGCGAGAAGCCGCCCCTTGGCCTTGCCGCGCATGAGCGCCTTGCGGACGGCGAGGGAGACCAGCTTGATGGCGAGCCATCCCGCGAGCAGGATCACGATCGCGAACACGAGGTTCATCGCGAAGTCGAGGCCCTTCTCCGTGAGCCACGTCGTGACCTGCTCGGCCATGTCCCTGCCTTCGCTGAACTGAGCGCAGACGGCGCCCGTCACCTTTTCCACCACAGTCGTTTCGTTCGTCATCTTTTGTCCCTTTCTTTAATATCCCGTCAGCGGTTCACCACGTCCTGCACCGCACGGCACAGCTTTTCGTAGTCCGTTCCGTCGAGAAGCCCCTTCAAGTCGAACTTCGCGGCGAGCGCGTCAAGCTCGGCGTCGCGACCGCCCCGCTCGCGCAGGATGCGGAACTTCTCGGCCGCGACGATGCCGTTCCTCAGCTCCAGGAACCGCCAGCTCGGCGATCCGTCGGGATAGACGAGCGCGGTGTCGCCGGCGGTCCAGCGGCTGTAGGTCATGTCGTTGCACGGATCCTCGCCCCAGCTGTTGTACGCCCAGCGGAGAAAGCCGTCAAGGCCGCAGGCGGCAGGATAAAACCCGCAGACGAACGCCTCGCCGGGGCCGGAGCTCATGAAGGTGTTGGGCCTCGCGGGGCCGCAGCAGACGTAGTAGGTCGTGATCTGGCCCGCCTTGCGACGACCGGCGACTTCCGAGAGGAACGGCCTGTCGACATGTCCAAGGATTTGCGAGTAGTTGTCGATCTCGATGCCCTTGAACTCGCTGGGGCGGCGGTTGCCGGCCATCGCGATCCTGAGCCCGGGCGCGACGCGGCGCACGAACTTCGCGATGTAGGCGAGGTCCTCGGGCGAGCGCTCGTCCATCGCGATGTACGCGTCCTTCAGCCAGCCCTTCGACTCGAGATGCTTCGAGAAGTCCTCGAGGAACGCCCCCCAGTATTCGTCGAAGAATGGACGCCCGGGCCTCGCCTCGACGCGGACCTTCTTGCCGTCGGCGTCGGTGTAGTCGACCTTGTAGCCCCACGGGCACATCGTGTAGCAGGCGATGTCGGGACCGAGCCCGCAGCTCTTGCCAAACTCGACATACTGGTCGAAAATGGAGTAGTCGAACGTCCACTTGCCGTCGGCGAGCTTGCGGCGGCCGATCATCGTGCCGTAGGCGTCGTAGCACTGGTGGTTCCAGGGCTGGTCCACGAGCGTGACCGTGAGCGCCTTCTGTCCGGCGTCCGCAAGCATCTTCCAGAGAGGCTCCATCGCGGCGTAGTGCTCGGGCGAAAACGGCTTCACGCCGTTGACGCGCGCGACGGCCCACGGATGCTGCCAGAGGTCGAGGAAGTATTTCCACTCGCTCGGCGGCGGGAGGACGCTGTCGAGAACCTTCACTCTGAGCTGCCCAAACCTGTATTCGCCCGCCTTCGCGTCCGGCGCGGCGGCAATGGTCGCGAAGTGGAGCCCCGCGGCCCTCGAGTCGTAGACGGCGCGGTCGGCCTTGAACCTGTATTCGAGCGACTTTGCGCCGTCGTTGTAGCGGACGGGCAGGAGCGTCCCGCGCCGCACCGTGACGCCCGGCGCCGCGCCGCCGATTTCGGGGTATTCGTCCGAGACGAAGACGGCCCTGCTCTCGCCGCGCCAGACGGCAACGCCCATGTCGCCGGCGCTCGCCGCAGCCCCCGCGCAGCACAGCGCAAGGACCATCGCCAGCCTACTCAACTTGCCCATCGCCTCTCCCTTGGCCGTTTTTGACATTCACCGTGCCTTGTATTATACCAAAACGGATCCCCCTCCGCGCGGCCCACCGCGCGGAAGGAGAGGGCGGCAGCGAGGAAACCTGTCACTTGCCGAGAAGCTGTGCCGTCTCGACAAGCCGGATAAACTCGGCGCGATAGCCCTCGAGGTCTTCGCCCTTCGCATGGCGCGCACGGTCAAGAATCCTGTCGAAGGACGCATCTCCCTTGAACTTCGAGTCAGAGAGAAGTAGCGCAAACTCTGCCACGGCGGACGCGAAGCGGAAGTCCTCCGACGGCGTCTCCAAGGCGGTCGCGCGCTCGGAGACGGGAATCTCCTTGAGCATGCTCGTGTCGCCGTCCGGCTTCTTCCAGCGGAGCTTCACGGTGCAGACCTCGCCACGACCGGACTCAGTGCGCTTCTGATACTTAAGCGGATCGACGTCCGCGACCTTCTCGTCGGAACCCGCGGGAACGATCTCGTAGAACGCCGTCATCGTGTGGCCGGAGCCGATTTCGCCCGCGTCCTTCTTGTCGTCGTTGAAGTCCTTCGCGGCAAGGCGGCGGCTCTCGTAGCCGAGCAGACGATAGCCCTTCACCTCCGCAGGATTGAACTCGAGCTGGAGCTTAACGTCCTTCGCGACGGTGAAGAGCGTTCCGCCGAACTCGTTCATCATCACCTTCTTCGCCTCCAGCACCGAGTCGAGGTAGGCGTAGTTTCCGTTACCCGCGTTCGCGAGCTTCTTCATGGTCGCGTCCTGGTAGTTGCCGCGACCGACGCCAAGCACTGTGAGGAAAACGCCGCTCTCGCGCTTCGTGGCGATGAACTCCTCAAGCAACTTCGGGTCGGAGATTCCCACATTGAAGTCGCCGTCAGTGATCAGGATGACGCGGTTGTTAGCGTTCTTGTCGAAGTTCTTCTTCGCTTCCTCGTAGGCGAGCTGTATGCCGCCAGCGCCGTATGTGCAGCCGCCGCACCTGAGCCCATCGACAACGGCACGAATCTTGTCCTTCTCGTTTCCTGGCGTCGAATCAAGCTGCACCCTGGTGCCGTCCGCGTAGGTGACGATTGCGACACGGTCTTCGGGGCGAAGCTTGCCGACGAGCATCTTAAGCCCCGCCTTCATCATATCGAAGCCGCCGTTCCCGCCCATAGAACCGGAGACGTCGATGAGGAATGTCAGGTTGCACGGCGGCAGCTTCTCGACAGGAACTTCACGCGCCTGCACGCCGACCCTGAGAAGCTTGTGCGTCGGTGCCCACGGGCAGACGCTCATCTCGCACGCGACGGCAATCGGATCGTCGCCCTTCGGCTGCGGATAGCGGTACTTGAAGTAGTTGACGAACTCCTCGAGCCGCACGGAACCCTTCGGAGGTTGGCTCTTCCACTCAGTCAGATACCGGCGCATCGTCGTGTAGCTCGAAGTATCAACATCGAGTCCGAATGTCGACAGCGGCTCGCTCGTGGGATCGCGGTATTCGTTCTCCTTGATTTCCGCATAGCGCTCGGTGCCGACGGACTGGTTTTCGGCGAGCACCTCGCGGCGCAACCGCTCCTGCCTCCCATACGCCGCCCCGCCGCGCGTCGCCGCCCCTATGGAACCTGGCGTACGCGAACTGACCATCGACTTCATCTTGACCGGCGATCTCACGATCGCGACCGTGTCCTTCGGCATTGGGCGCACGGAGATTTGCGAAGGCGGCGGCGAAACCACCGGAACTTCCGGCACCGGCCGACTACGGGCAAGCTCTTCCGCAAAGTCGATTTCCGCAGCAGGAGCGAGCTCGCAGTCACTCTCTTCGTACGGTTCGATCATTAAATCTTCGGACTCGCACAATGCAATGTTAGATTCCACCATCTTGATACCACGTCCGCCCAAGCCCTTTCCAAGCCGCATGTCGAAAAGGCACACGGAAGCGCCAAGAACAATGGCAAAGCACGCGGCGAGTCCGCAGACCTTGCGCCAGGAGACATGAATGCCGTCGTCGGACTTGGCAAGAGCCTCTACAATGCGCGTCCTCCACGGCTTGCGCGCCGGCACATGCACGACGCGCGGAACGTCCTTGTTGACGAGCGGGATGAAGTCGCCTCCCGAGACAAGAAATTCGCGCTCGTATTCGGCAATGGCTCCGTCAGCCGAAAAAATGGTAGGGGCGTCTCTCCGAGACGCCCGCGGACGCCTGAGGACAGGCGTCCCTACCAATGCCGACAACTCTTCGCCATCAATCGTATCGACGAGCCAGCTGCGCTCGACAAAACTCCGCGCGGCGGTGCACGCGTTCCAGAGCTGATAGACGCGCTCCCCTTCAAGCAATTCGCGTGACGACGCGGGAACTGTGAACGGAGAAACGGGAACGATGAAGAACCCGGCATTTCCGCGATCCTCCGCGACGAGCGCGACGAACGGACGCGCCATGTCCGCGAATATCCTTATTTCACCGACCTTGACCGGCGAGTCGAATTCCGCGTCGCCGCGCGGCGCTTCGCCCGCGAATGACGGACGCTTCCCGCCCGCCTTGTAGAGATTCCACTCCTGCTCGAATGTCTTGTTCATCGTGCACCTCCTGTCCGCTCGCGCAGCGATTTGGGTGCCGACGACTCGCAGGCCTTGAGAAGCAGACGGCCGAAGAGCGGACTGTCCGCGCCCTCCATCGTCCTCGCTTCTTTCCTGAATTCGTCCATCGTCTTCTCCCTCATCGCGTACGCCCGCGACTTTCCTACGCCTAGGCCCTCGAGGAGCGCCGCATCCGTCAGCGGTATGTCCTGGGCCGTCGCATACAAAAGGGCCGCGACATGTGACTTTTCCACTTTTATCTTGAGGGAGATTCTTTCGAGGAGCGCGTCGATATCGCGGCGCATCGGCTCGAGGTCGAGGAGTTCGGCGGGGTCTTTCTGCGAATATGGTTCGAGCGCGGCGATTTCGGCTGGGCCTGCGCTTTCCCATTCGATGTGGCGGCAGCCGTCGGGGCCCTTCACCTTGCGCGGACGCCAGCCCTTGATAGAGGCGATCCAGTCGAGGACGATATCGTGGACGCGTCCTGCGCCTGAGCCGAAGAGAGTGCCGCAGACGAAGTTAGAGAGTTTCAGCCCCTCGGCCTTGATGCGGTAGGCGAAGTAGGACTTGAGCGGCTTCTTTTTGTCGCGCGAGCCCTTTAGCTTGAAGTAGGCGTCGAAAACGGCGACTGGATCGTCTGCCCCCGCTTCCTCGCGCGAAATGCCGCGCTTTGAGAGTGTGGCATACATCGCGGACTCAACCTGGCGGCGCAGTGCGGCGGCATGTTCGGCGGGACATCCGCCCACCGAGCAGATGTCGAACCAGTCCTGCCACGCCTCGTCTCCGGCGTAGCGGTCGGGCGTCAAAGTGTTATCGTTCATCGGTACCTCCAACCCCTAAAGGGACGCCACCATGAACTTTTCCACATCTTTTCCACCACTCTCCAACTCTAAACTCCAACTCCTTACTCGTACCCTCC